>ERZ1370068.5737-contig-4748_pt1 | contig 23581 bp, 46 predicted proteins | sample MGYA00561227_ERZ1370068 | MGnify/ENA primary metagenome ERZ1370068 (study PRJEB38410, sample SAMEA6850437) | metagenome | study: Metagenomic assessment of the ecological functions of the soil: analysis of the soil microbiota associated with the...
CTAAAGGAGTGGTTGAAGAAAGATGCGAGTTGGCGATCTTCGACTCCGATCAAAGAAGCCGAGGAGCTGGGCTACGAGCCTTTCAAAAGCGGACCGCAACGAGTCTTGATGGGGTGAAGCGGAAATCAAACAGGCGTTGGTCAGATGAGCGGCCGCATACTGAGCGATTGCCGCGACGCCGATCGCTTGTTGATCTTGGGTGTGCGCAGCGTCGGATCACAATTGGCGCAACGGCTGGCGATGGAAATCACAAACCAGCGGCAACGCAGACCGGAGCTCGGCGAGATCGACATCTAGCAGCGAAGAGCTGCGCCGGTTAAATCCGGCCGATCCTGACGCCGGGCCACTCAACCTGAAAGACCGCGAAGTGATTCTTGTCGATGACGTTATTTTACACTGGCCGGACGGTCCAGAGCGCGCTGAGCATTATCTTTCGCTCGGGCCGACCTGCAGTCGGTGCGTCTCGCGGTGCTGATCGACCGCGGCCATCGCGAGGTGCCCATGCGGCCGAACTACGTCGCGAAAAATATTCCCAGCTCTGAAACAGACCGGGTGCGGGTTCGGTTGCGCGGGCTCGATCAGGAAGAGCGCGATCAAGTCGTGATGTATTCGCTCATCGAGCCCGGTCGCCGGTTCGCAGCCATTTGCAGCAGCCGGCGATGAAAAACCGGCGGCTAAGTAATTTCATGAAAGCGATCCTAGCATTGGCGGACGGCCGAGTTTTCGAAGGCGTATCCTTCGGAGCTGAAGGCGAAGCCTTGGGTGAAGTCGTATTCAACACGAGCATGACCGGCTACCAGGAGATCCTCACCGATCCGTCCTACGAAGGCCAGCTCGTCGCCATGACCTATCCTGCAGATCGGCAACGTCGGAGTGAATCCTGAGGACGTAGAATCGCGCCAGCCGTTCATGAACGGCTTCATCGTCAAAGACTACACGCCGCAACCGAGCAACTGGCGCGCTGCCCAGCCGCTGCATGAATACATGAAAGCTAACGGCATCGTCGGCATCCAAGGCATAGATACGCGTCACTCGTTCGCCACCTGCGCGATCACGGGTCGCAAGAAGGCGTGATTTCGACACTGACCGCGCAACGGCCGATGAGTTGGTCGCGAAAGCGAAAGCTTCGCCGGGCTTGATCGGACTGGATTTAGTCCGCGAGGTATCTTGCAGCGAAGCGTACGACTGGCATCAGGGCTATGTGGCAGCTCGAAGACGGCTACAAACGAGCGCGATGGCTCCGAAGACCATGTCCAAGCCCAAAAGCAGAAGGGAACCTTTGGCGCGCCGGCATTTTTCGTCGTCGCCTACGACTACGGCATCAAATACAACATCCTGCGCAATCTCGCCGAGGCCGGTTGCCGCGAGTCAAAGTCGTTCCAGCGGCGACGCCGGCGGAAGATGTTCTGGCATTCAATCCTGACGGAATTTTTCTTCCAACGGGCCCGGCGATCCCGACGCCGTGCCCTACGCCAAAGAAAATGTACAAAAATTGATCGGCAAAAAACCGGTCTTCGGCATCTGTCTCGGCCATCAGATCATGGGCCTCGCGCTCGGCGGCAAAACCTACAAGCTCAAGTTCGGCCACCACGGCGGCAACCAGCCGGTGATGGATCTCACCACGCGCAAGGTTGAAATCACGTCGCAGAACCACGGCTTCGCAGTCGACGCGGATTCGCTCAAAGGCGCGGCCGAAGTGACGCATCTGAATCTGAACGACAACACGGTCGAAGGCCTGGCGCATCGCGAGTTGCCGATCTTTTCGGTGCAGTATCATCCGGAATCTTCGCCTGGTCCGCATGACGCCGAATTATCTTGTTCAAGCGCTTTACCGATATGATGGCAAAACACCGAGGCAAATAACGACCCATGCCGAAACGCACCGACATCGAATCGATTCTACTGATCGGCGCCGGACCGATCATCATCGGCCAAGCTTGCGAGTTCGACTACTCCGGCACACAAGCGCTCGAAGGCTCTGAAAGAAGAGGGCTACCGGGTGATCCTCGTCAATTCCAATCCGGCGACGATCATGACCGATCCTGGATTTGCCGACTCGCACCTACATCGAGCCGATTACAACCGACATCGTCGAAAGATCATCGCCAAGGAACGGCCCGACGCGATCCTGCCGACCTTGGGTGGCCAGACGGCGCTCAATCTCGCCATCGATCTGGCCGAGAAGGGCATTCTCGAACGCTACGGCGTCGAGATGATCGGCGCCAAAATCGATTCGATCAAAAAAGCCGAAGACCGCGATCTGTTCAAAGAGGCAATGCGGCGCATCGGTCTCGACCTGCCGCGCAGCGGCTACGCGCACGCAGCATGCGCGACGCCATGCGCATTCAAAAGCGATTGAACTTTCCGGTCATCATCCGCGCCTCGCGCACGCTCGGCGGCAGCGGCGGTAATTTCGCGTACGGTCCAGAAGATTTCAAAGAAGTCGTGCAGGCCGGGCTTGAGCATTTCGCCGGTGCACGAAGTGTTGATCGAAGAATCGGTGCTCGGCTGGAAAGAGTTCGAGCTCGAGGTGATGCGCGATCACAAGGACAACGTGGTGATCATTTGCTCCATCGAGAACTTCGATCCGATGGGTGTCCACACCGGCGATTCGATCACGGTCGCGCCGGCGCAAACCCTCACGGACAAAGAATACCAGATCATGCGCGACGCCGCGCTCCGGGTGATCCGCGAGATCGGCGTCGACACCGGCGGCTCGAACATTCAATTTGCCGTCAATCCGAAAAACGGCCGCATGGTCGTGATCGAAATGAATCCGCGCGTCTCACGCAGCTCGGCATTGGCGAGCAAAGCGACCGGATTTCCCATCGCGAAGATCGCCGCCAAACTGGCCGTGGGCTATCACGCTCGACGAGATCCGCAACGACATCACGCGCGAAACGCCCGCTTGCTTCGAACCGACCATCGATTACGTGGTCGCGAAGATGCCGCGCTTTACCTTCGAGAAGTTTCCCCAGGCCAAGGACATTTTGACGCCGCAAATGAAATCGGTGGGCGAAGCGATGGCGATCGGCCGGACCTTCAAAGAATCTTTGCAGAAGGCGATGCGCTCTCTGGAGACCGGCTCGTTTGGCTTTGAATCCAAGAGTCGACTCTGTCCGACGCCAGTCGGACGAATCACTGCGCGATCGTTCAGCGAAAAGCTCAAGAAGCCCAACGCCCAGCGTCTTGTGGTATTTGGGCGACGCTTACCGGCTCGGCATGACGACCGACGAGATCTATCAGCTGTCAGCGCATCGATCCCTGGTTTCTCGAAAGATCCGCGAGATCATCGCCACCGAGAACGAAATCGAACTCGCGCGGCAAGGTCACTGAGCTCAGTTGGACGCAGATCATTTGCGTCAGTGGAAACAGATGGGCTTTGCCGATGCGCGCATCGCCACACTCATCGGCAGCGAGCGAAGCGGAAGTTCGCAGCACGCGCGAAAGCCAAAGGCGTCGAGGCGGTGTTCAATTCCGTCGATACCTGCGGCGCGGAATTTCAAGCCTTCACGCCTTATCTCTATTCAACCTACGAAGGCGAGGATGAATCGAAGCCGACGGCGCGCAAAAAATCATGATCTTGGGCGGTGGCCCGAACCGCATCGGCCAGGGCATCGAATTCGACTACTGCTGCGTGCACGCGGCTTTCGCGCTGAAAGAAGAGGGTTACGAGACCATCATGGTCAACTGTAATCCGGAAACCGTCAGCACGGATTACGACACTTCGGACAAGCTTTATTTCGAGCCGCTGACCATGGAAGAGGTGATGAACATCGTCGACCGCGAAAAGCCGGACGGCGTCATCGTCCAGTTCGGCGGCCAGACTCCGCTCAAACTGGCGCTGCCATTGGAGCGCGCCGGCGTGCCGATCATCGGCACATCGCCGGACAGCATCGATCTGGCGGAGGACCGCGAGCGCTTTTCCCAACTAATTAAAAAACTGGACATCAAACAGCCGGACAACGGCATCGCGCGTTCCTACAACGAAGCGTTTCAAGATCGCCGAGCGGTTAGGTTATCCCGTTTTAGTGCGGCCCTCCTATGTGTCTCGGCGGCCGCGCGATGCAGATCGTCTATGACGGCGATGCGTTGAAGGATTACATGACGCAGGCCGTGTCCGCTTCGCCGGAACATCCGGTGCTGATCGACAAGTTTCTCGACGACGCCATCGAAATCGATGTCGATGCGCTAGGCGACGGCGAAGAGTACGTGATCGGCGGCATCATGGAGCATATCGAGCGGGCCGGCGTGCATTCGGGCGACAGCGCGTGCAGTCTGCCGCCCAAATCGATCAGCGCGGAAATTCAAGACGAAATTCGCCGGCACACCATCGCCTTGGCCAAGGCGCTCAACGTGCGCGGCCTGATGAACGCGCAGTTCGCCGTGCAGGAAACCAACGTATTCGTGCTCGAAGTCAATCCCGCGCGCGTCGCGCACCGTGCCGTTCGTCAGCAAAGCGATCGGCGTACCTTTGGCGAAAATCGCCGCGCGCATCATGGTTGGCAGAACGCTCAAGGATCTTGGACTAACGCGCGGAAATTCATCCGAAGCATATTTCAGTTAAAGAAGCGGTTTTCCCGTTCAATAAATTTCCCGGCGTCGACACCTTGCTCGGTCCCGAGATGAAATCCACCGGCGAGGTCATGGGCATCGACACTTCCTTCGGCATCGCTTTCGCCAAAGGCTCAGCTCGGCGGCGGCATGCGCTTGCCGCAAGGCGGGAAAGTTTTTATCAGCGTGCGCGACGAGGATAAAACCGAGTGTCGCCCCGGTAGCGGAAAAACTTTATCGCGCCGGTTTCGAGATCGTTGCGACGCGCGGCACCGCGGTCTATTTCGAAGCGCGGCGATTCCGTCCGAAGTCGTCAACAAGGTTCAAGACGGCAGTCCGCACATCGGCGATCAAGATCAAGAACGGCGAGGTGGCGATGGTCATCAACACGCCTACCGATGCGCATTCCCAGGCGGACTTCTATCACATTCGGCGTTTCGCTTTGGACTACCAGGTGCCTTACTTTACGACCATCGCCGGCGCCGAAGCCGCCGCCGAAGGCATCGAGTACCTCAAGGAGCGCGAATTCGACGTCAAAGCCTTGCAAGACTACGAAGCGCCGCTCTTGCCGTAGCAGGCGTCTATGAAGCCGCCCGGCGCAGCTCCCGGCAGCCAAATTTCGGCAACAAAGGTCCAAGCCGGCGTCCATGTCCGTTTGCACGCCCTCGCCACGCCGATAAAAAATCTCAAAGGCGTCGGTCCTAAGCGCGCCGCCCAGTTAAGAATCGTTCGGCCTCAAAACAATCGGGGATCTGCTCCATCACCTGCCGTTCCGTTACGACGATCGCCGGGAAATAAAAAAATCGCTCAGGCGGTGGCGGGCGAGGAAGCGAGCTTTGTCGGATGCCTGGTGGCCTTGCAAAAAGATATGTGCCGCGGCTGCGGCGCCAGATGACTTTGGCGACCCTTCGAGACGACAGCGCCAGCATCGATCTGATCTGGTATCGCGCGCCCGGCTTTCTCGCAGACCGCCTAGCGAACGGGCCAAAATCTTTTGGTTCACGGCAAGGTCGAGCAGGGGATGCCCGGGCGGCTGCGCATCGCGCACCCGGATTTTGAGTTGATCGAGGCGAGCGACGACGGGCAGTTGCAACGGGATTTTGCCGGTCTATGTTTGCCCGGCCGGCATTTTGCTTTGTCGCTTGATGCGCCGCTGGGTGGCGCAAGCGTTGAGCGAATACGGCGACTCTATCGCGAACCATTTGCCCGCGGCAATCGCCGAGCGTCACGGCTTGCTCCCGGTCGACACCGCGCTGGCACGCTTGCACGTGCCGCCGGCCGATGCGCCCATCGGTGCACTGAATGAGTTTTCTTCGCCGGCGCATCGCACGATTATTTTCGACGAGCTTTTTTATCTGCAACTCGGTCTGGCGCGGCGCAAAAGCATTCGGCGTCATGAACGCGGCATCGGTTTTGTCGCGCGTGCCGCGGGGCTTTTGCCGCGCATGAAAAAATATTGCCCTTTGAACTTACCGGTGCGCAACGGCGCGTGCTGGGCGAAATAGAGCAAGACATGGCCGGCGCAGCAGCCGATGCAGCGTCTGGTCCAGGGCGACGTGGGATCAGGAAAAACCATGGTGGCTTGGCTGGCGTCGCTGCAAGGCGATCGACAACGGTTACCAGGCGCTTTGGATGGCGCCGACGGAAATCTTGGCCGAGCAGCATTACCGCAACCTGAAAGAATTCGCCGACGATTTGAGAATCCTCCGCGCTGCTCACCGCGGCTACTCCGGCCAAGGAAAGAGGGCCTTGCTTCAAGCGATCGAGCGCGCCGACGTAGCTTTGTCGTCGGCACCCACGCCTTGATCCAGCAAGAAGTGCACGCGCCACGCATGGGCTTGGGTGTGATCGACGAGCAGCATCGTTTCGGCGTGATGCAGCGGCTTTCGCTGCGACGTTTGGTCAACGGAGTCGCGCGCGACGCCGCTGCAACGCGCGAGCCGCATATGCTGCTGATGAGCGCGACGCCGATCCCGCGCAGTCTCGCGATGGTGCTCTTATGGCGACATGGAAGTTTCGTTCATTGACGAAATGCCGCCGGGAAGAACGCCGGTACAAACCAAAGTCTTTGCCGAGCGCGAGCGCCGGCAAGTTTATTCGATCGTTCTCGACGAGACTGAAACGCGGGCCATCAGGCTTTCGTCGTGTTGCCCTGGTGGAAGCTTCGGAGCAGCTCGAGCAAGTGCACGACGCCACCCAGATGGCGGAAAAAATGCGCCAGACCTGTGTTCAAAGACTTCGGCATTGGGCTCGGTGCACGGCCGTTTGAAGACAGAGGAGCGCGATGGCATCATGCGCTCTTTCGTGACGGCAAACTCGGCCTGTTGGTCGCGACCACCGTGATTGAGGTCGGCATCGATATCCCCAACGCCACCGTGATGGTGGTCGAGCACGCCGAGCGTTTCGGACTATCGCAATTGCATCAACTGCGCGGCCGGGTCGGGCGCGGTACGGCGCCGGGTCATTGCCTGCTGGTCAATCGCGGCACAGGAGGTGCGCTTGCGGCAGAGCGCTTGCGCGTAATGGACGCGCGAACGCAACGGCTTCAAGATTGCCGAAGCCGATCTGCGCTTGCGCGGTCCGGGAGAAATGCTTGGCACGCGCCAGTCCGGCCTCGCCGACTTTCACTTTGCCAATTTAGCGCGCGACGGCCAACTGTTGGCCGAGGCGCAGCAAAGCGCTTGCGTGGTTGGCAAAAGATCCTGAGGCTAAACAGCAAAGCATCGTCCGGTATGAAAGCAGATTCTGCGCCACCGTTGGGGCACGACGCCTACAGTTGGGTCGGGTCGGATGAATAGGCCTGTAATCTTGGGCGGCACAAAAAGCCGGTAGCTCGATCATGCAAAAACTCGACAGGGCAACCCTGTCGAGTCGTCCGACACGCCTTTTCAGGAAACCCATGGCCGTTACTCGGCATGTCCTCGGGTCGCGGGTCGATGGCGATTTTGTTGACAACCGCGGGAGCCCAGTCTACCTTCATAAAAACAGCCTTGTTTCCATTTGATCGCGAACCTGGGATGGAGACGTACGACAGCAAGACCGCAAGCCGGATTGTCGGCGTGAGCCTGCGCCAATTGCAACATTGGGACGAGCAGGATTTTATCCGGCCGTCAACCAAGCTCGCCGAAGGGCGCGGTACCCGACGTCTGTACTCTTTCAACAGATCTGATTTGCCTGAAAGTCGTCAGCATTTGGCCCGCCACGGTTTTAAGTTTGCAAAAATCCGCCGCTGCGTGGCGCCGCTGAAGAAAAACTTTATACAAACCGAGCGGCCAGCGGAGTCGCTCAGGTATTTGACGGACGGAGAAGATCTGTTTGTCATCACTAGCGACCGGCAAAAGATTCTCAAAGCGATGGAATGGCAGTTCGTGTTGTCTTTGAGTATGGCGCCGGCAACGTCAGTGCGCAGGATGGATTGGCAAACGCGCCGCGCCGGGTCAGCTCTGAGCCGCAAGGCGGGGCAAAAGTCGCATCCGCTTGAAGGGCGCGCGTCCCGACTCGGCCTAGACATTTTATGGAAACCGCCAAAGTCACGCCGATGATGCGCCAGTATCTGCAAATCAAAGAGCGCCACCGCGACGCCATCTTGTTCTTCCGTCTCGGTGATTTTTACGAAATGTTTTTCGAAGATGCCCACACTGCGTCGAAGATTCTCGATATTGCGTTGACTTCCCGCAACAAAACCGAAGACGGTGTCGGTTCCCCTGTGCGGCGTGCCGTACCATGCCCGCCAATCCGTATATTCAAAAGCTCCTCGATAAAGGCCACAAAGTCGCCGTTTGCGAGCAGGTCGAAGACCCGGCGACGAAGCCGGCGTGGTCAAACGCGAAGTCGTGCGGGTAATCACCCCGGGACCGTTGTGCTGCTGCAGAGGCGCTCGATGCGGCGCGGCAATAATTTTTGGCGGCGGTCAAGGATCGAACGGCCTCGGGCTTGGCTTTGACCGATACTACCACCGGAATTTCGTTTCACTGAAATCGCCGACGATGCGGTACTCTTCGACGAGCTCGGGCGCATCCATCCGAGCGAGTTGTTACTGGCGAGCCGCGATGGGCGGCTGCGCGAACGTGTCTACAAAGAATATCCGCTCATTCATTTCAGCATGATCGGGGACGAGCTCTTTGACGACGACGCACGGAGCCGGATTAGGGGCTGACGCCGATGTCGATGCGCAAGCCAGCGTCAGCGGCGTGCGCGCCGCATCAGCGATCCTCGGCTACCTGAGGCGAACGCGCCGGAGTCGCCAGGTTGATCGGCGCTCTCGAACCTTATCGCCTGTCCAGTTATCTTGTCCTGGATGAAACCACTGAGCGAATCTCGAGCTCACCGCCAACTATCAAGCGAGACCGGCGCGGCTCGCTGTTGTCCATCCTCGATTGCACGTCGACTTCACTCCGGCGCGCGCCGGCTAGCACGGTGGTCTGTATCCCTTGCTCGATCCGAAAGAGATCGGCGCGCGTCGCGACGGCGTGCAAGACTTGGGGATCGCTTTGCGCTTCGTCAAGAGTTGAAAGTCGGTCTGCGCGAAAATCCAGGACCTGGCGAACGATTGGCGGGACGAGTCGTTTTCGGGCAGCGCTTCACCCAAAGACCCGATTGCCATCAGAGAAACCTACATGCCGTCAGCGCGCTTCGCTCCCAGCCTCGATGCCATCGAGGCGCCTATTCTTACGAGCGCTGAAAGCGACGACTTGGCCGATCTTCCTGCGGTCGTCCGGTCTGATCGAAACGCGCCATCGTCGAATGATCCGCCTTTCTCGATCAAAGACGGTGGCTTCATCGCGCGCGGTCTTCGACGCCGAAGGCTCGATGAGATCCCGCGCCATTCGCACCGACGCCAAGGAATGGATTCGATTGCAATTTGTGCTTGCGAGCGAGAAACAACGCACCGGGATCCATTCGCTGGAGGTACGCTACAACCGCGTCTTCGGCTACTACATCGAAGTGACCAACTCCCGGCTGAGAGGTCGGTGCCCAGCCGATCACCTCGCGCAAACAAACGCTGTCCAATGGCGAGCGCCACGACCGCGCCGGAGCTGAAAGAGTACGAAGCCGAGGTGCTCAGCTCGGAAAGTTTGATGGAAAAGCTCGAGACCGGCGTCACTCACGCAGGTGCGAGAGGAAGTCTGCAGATCATTATCCGGCCTTGAAAACCGTCAGCGGACGCCGTGGCGGTGCTGGATGGTTCGGTTCTCGTTGGCCGAAGTGGCCGAGGCGAACCATTTCACTCGGCCGCTGGATCGATCAACTACGAAGCGCGCGGCTTATCGATCCGGGAAGGGCGCCATCCGGTGGTGGTACGCTTTCTCAGGAAGCGGTGGTCGGCCGCCAGCGGTGCGCAGCCCAATGATTGTCGCCGATGATCGATCCCGACTCGCAGCAAAAATCATCCTTCTCACCGGGCCCAATATGGCGGGCAAATCGACCTACATGCGCCAGGTGGCGCTGAGCGTGATTCTCGCGCAGATGGGCAGTTTTGTCCCCCTGTGCCGAGGCGTGTATCGGTGTCGTCGATCGTATTTTATAGCATCGGCGCCGCGGACTCGTTGAGCCGCGGCGAATCGACTTCATGGTCGAGATGAAAGAGACTGCGAATATTCTCCGTCACGCAACCTGGCCCGCAGCCTGATTTTGCTCGATGAAGTGGGACGCGGCACCAGCACTTTCGACGGGATTTCCGATTGCCTGGGCCGTCGCCGAATCGTTGCACGACGTCGATTGCCGGCCGCGCACTTGTTTGCCACCCACTACCATGAGCTCGCCGACTTGGCGCAAACCAAAGAGCGGATCAAAAACTATAATTTCGCTGTCAAAGAATGGCGTGGCGAAATTATTTTTCTACCAACCTCATCGAAGGCGCGGCGAGCCACAGCTACGGCATTCACGTGGCGCGCCTGGCGGGCATGCCCCCGGACATCATCGAACGCGCCAAGAAATCCTGGCTCTCGCTTGGAAGGCGCCCGCGACGGTCATCAAAACGTGGAACCGGGCAACCGATCCGCGAGCACTGCACCGGCGCAGATGGGTCTCTTCAACTCCACCGACGACCGATTAGGCGATCGTCTGCGCGATTTAAATCTCTCTGACGATGACCCCCTCGAAGCGATGAACGTTCTCCATCAGTTGATCGAAGAGGTCAAATGACGGTCACGAAAGCAGATCACGATGGAAGAAAGCAAAGATTTGTTCGTCCGTTGTGCGCGGTGGTTTCTGCGCGCTCGTAATAGTCGCGTCCTTGCTCTCCGATCCGTCCCGCCTGGGCGCAGAGCCCAAAGGGCGGCACGGCAAAGGGCTAAATAAAACAGATGCGACGCGCGCGGCCGGCGACCTTTCGCAGCGTGTCGATGAAAGGAAGAACAACGATGAAACGTCCCTGGGCCCGCCGGCTGACAAAACCCTGGTGACCGGCGAGGGTTTCTTTCTTCCAAGGCTACGACGAGGATCCTCCTCGAACTGTCGCAGGAGAGCAAGTATGAAATCCGCCGTCTGAAAGAGAGATCGGGGAAAGGCATACCGCCGCGCATTTACATCGCACATTTTGGGCGCGAAGCTGGCGCTTACATCACGGGATCCGGTGCCTGCCGACGACGGCCTGCTGCGCCAGGTTCGTCTCGGCCAATATAGCGCCGATGTGGTGCGCGTCGTCCTCGATATGCAGAGCCTCGGCGCGCACAACGCATTTCTTCTTACGGATCCGTACCGTCTGGTCATCGAGCTTCGGGGGCAAAAGGCCGGGAGCGCAGTGTTGACCAGTGAGCCGGCCGCAAAAGTGGAAGCGACGCGAGCCGGCCTATGGCGCAAGCGAAGAAACCCAACTCCACGGCGCCGGCCGTGAGCAATCTGCGCGAAGATCGTTCTGGATCCGGGGCACGGCGGCAAGGACCCGGGCGCGATCGGCGCCGGCGGCTTGGCGGAAAAAGACGTGGTGTTGAGCATTGCCAAAAAGCTCGCCGTCAAACTCAAGAATGAAATGGGTATCAGGTTGTCTTGACGCGTCAGGATGATCGTTTCGTGGCCTTGGAAGACCGCACCGCGATGGCCAACGCCCGAGGATGCCGATTTGTTCATTTCGCTGCACATGAACGCCAGCCTCTAATGCCGAGGCAAGGGGCATCGAAACTTATTATCTTGACAACACCACCGACGAAGCTGCGATGCGCCTGGCCGCGCGCAAAAACGCGGCGTCGCGCAAGAATATTTCCGATTTACAGTTTATACTGAGCGATATGACGCAAAATATGAAGCTCGAGGATTCGATTACCCTGGCGCACACAGAATCCAGGGGCGCTCGTCGGCGGCATGAGCAAAGATCATGAGGCGATGTCAAAGACCTGGGCGTGAAGCAAGCGCTTTTCCATGTTCTGGTCGGCGCGCGCATGCCTAGCGTCCCGGTGGAAATGTTTTTCATCACCCATCGCACCGAAGGCCGGGCCTGAGCCTGGCGAGTTGCCAAGACGCCATGGTGGAAGCCTTATTCGAAGGTATCCAAAAATACAGTCAATCCCGAACCTCATGGTCAAAACGCTTTAGATGAATATTTCATGGACGCTGTAGCCATCTCGCTTGGCGCTGCTCGACCAGGTGCAAACCGAGCATGATCTCAAACGTTTGACGCCAATACGTCGATCACGGCCGGCGCACTCTTTTTCAGAACCGACACCGCGCAGGCGCAGACGGCTTGGAGATCGTCTCGGCATGGTCCACCGTGATGGATCATCTGATTCGCCATTTGTTCACCCAGATCAGCGCCCAACACACCGGTCAGTTTCCCGCGCCGAACCTGCGTTTCGCTCTGGTCGCTCAAGGCGGCTATGGCCGGGGCGCGCTCAATCCCCAGTCGAGACATCGACCTCTTGTTTCTCTACGGCTGGAAGGTTTCACCCTTCGTCAGAATCGGTCACCGAAAGCTGCTTTACACCTTGTGGGACGCCGGTCTTCAGGTCGGCCACGCCAGCCCGGAGCATCGCCGAGTGCGTGCGCCTGGCGGAAAACGACATGAAAGTGCGCACATCCTTGCTCGACGCGCGTTTTCTTTGCGGCGATTATCCGCTCTACCAAGATTTCGAAAAGCGCGTCGAGTCGCGTCTGGTCAAAAACGGCGTCAAGCGCTTCATCCGCGAAAAGCTCGAGGAGAATCGCGCCCGTCACGAACGCAGTTCGGCGGCTCGGTCTATTTGCTCGAGCCGAGGTCAAAGAAGGGGAGGGCGGGCTGAGGGATATCCAAACCGCTCGCTGGATCGCGGCGCCAAGCTCAAAGCCAAGGATCTCGACGCGCTCGCGCTCAACGGCGTGGTCAGCGCCACCGATATCGCCGCTTTGAAAGAGTCACAGGATTTCTTGCTGCGGGTGCGCAATGAATTGGCACCTTTCCACCGGTAAACATCAAGACCAGCTGACCTTCGAGCACCAAGAAAAAGTAAGCTCGGCGCTGGGCTTCGAGGGTGAAGGCGCCTTGCGCGGCGTCGAGGTCTTCATGCGCAGCTACTATCTGCACGCGGCGCAGATTAACCGGCTATCGACGCTGATCGTGCACCGAGTGACCGACTGCGACAAGCCACGCTTCGGCGCCACCTATATGTTCGGCCGCAACCTTGCGCGAGGGGGATTCGCCTCTCAACGGCGACACGTGACGGTGACCAAACCCGAGGTTATCAGAAGCAGTCCCGAAAATCTCATCCGTATTTTCGACGACGCGCAGAGATATAACTGCCAATTGACGCACGAAACCCGCGAGTGTTGCGCCAGCATTTGGATTTGATCGACGATGATTTCCGCCGCTCGGCGGAGGCCAACCTGCCGTTTTTCAATATCCTTAAATGGAAAGAATCGGTCTATGAGACCTGATGGAAATGCACCGCGCCGGCGTTTTGGGCGCGCTCATTCCCGAATTCGGCCGGCTGCTTTGCATGGTATTGCACGACGCTTATCACATTTACACGGTGGATCAGCATTCGCTGCGCTTGATCAAAGCGATCGAACGGTTGAAAGCCGGCGATTACGCCGAGCCTGCCGCTGCTCACCCAACTGGCGCGCGAAGCCGAGGAAGATCGAGCTGCTTTATCTCGGCTTGATGTTTCACGATATCGGCAAGGGTTTCGGCGGCGGTCATTCGGAGATCGGCGCGCGCATGGTGCATTCCATCGCGCGGCGCATGCGTCTGAACGCCGACGATGGCGCCCTGGTCGAGTTTCTCGTGCGCCACCACCATTTGCTAATGACCCACACGGCGTTTCGACGCGATTTGGAAGATGAAAAAGACGATCTTCGATTTCGCCAAGACGATGGGCAGGCGTCAATAACTTGAAGATGCTCTACTTGCTGACCTTTGCCGACGTCAAAGCCGTCGGCCCCGGAGGTCTGGAATCCCTGGAAAGCGTCGTTGCTGGGCGAGCTTTACATCAAGGCGCTCAATCTCTTGGAAGAAGCCGAAAAGGAGAATTCGAGCGCCAGGATATTCGCGCCGCGCTGCGCCGTGTCCAGACCCGAGTGCGCCGGCAATTGTCCAAAGACTACGACGAGGGAGAGAGTCGAAAGTTTATTGAGGCGATGCCCGAGCGCTATTTCCCTGTCGACTCCCGAAGACGATATCGCCGAGCATTTCGAGCTGATGGATAGCTTTCGCGATAAGAGAGCGGAGTTGGTCGGTGCAGCACTTTCCCGAGCGCGACTGCAGCTCCGTGGTTGTTTGCAGCCAGGACCGTCCAGGATTATTCGCGTCGATTACCGGCGTTTTCACCGCGCTCAATTTCGACATTCTCAATGCGCGGATTTTTACCGCCAACGACGGTCGTATTCTCGACGTATTTCGCATTTCTCATCACGGCCGCCCCGAAGTTGTCATGGCCGAGCAGAAATGGGTCAAATTTCGCGCGGTTCTGGATGGCGTGTTAGACGGTAAAATCGATATCTCTCACCTGGTGGGATCGTTTAAGCGCTTCGTTGCTGTTTCAGAAACGGGCGCCGAGTCTCCACCGCAATCAATATCGACAACGAGGCTTCGGACGGTTTTACCATCGTCGAGGTTTTTACCGAGGACCGGATCGGCGTTCTTTTCACCATCACCTACAGCCTGCACCGGCGGCTTGTCGATTCACGTTGCGAAAATATCAACTAATGTGGATCAGGTGGCGGATGTGTTTATGTCACCGATCACGCCGGCGGGAAAGTCAACGAGCCGGAGCAGGTCGAAACGCGTGCGCAAATTTCTCCATCAGAATCTTGCTCCCCAAAATGACACAAGCGAAAGATTTGCCTGAGCCCGCCAGTTGACGCCTTTCTGGCGATGGCGGCCGTGGAAAAGGGCCTGGCGAAAAATACCATCGAGGCTTACGGTCGCGATTTAGCCAAGCTCCTGGACTATCTGGGAATCCCAGCGGGTAACGTCGTGGAGCGAGGTTGATTCGATGCGGATTCGCACTTTCATCATTTCTCTCCGCGCCGCCGGCTCTCGGTCCCTAAAAGCATCGCGCGTCACGCGGTGAGCGTGAGACGGTTGTTTTTGTTTCTCGAAAGCGAAGGGCAGGTCAAGGATAGTTCTATGCCCAACGTGTTGTTGCCGGCGGCGTCACGAAGCTGCCGCAGCCGTTATCGGGCGACGACATCCGCAAGCTGCTATCCGAGCCCGATGCATCGCGGTCGCTCGGCGCGCGCGATCAAGCCATGTTGGAACTCTTGTACGCGACCGGCTTGCGCGTATCGGAACTCGTCGCCCTTGAGACTCGGCACATCAGTTTTCAAGGCGATTATCTGACGATCAAAGGAAGGGCGCCAAAGTCAGGGCCGTGCCTTTCGGCAGATGGGCGCGGGAAAAGCTCACGCTGTATATCAACGAGGTGAGGCCACGGCTCTTGAAGGGCGTCTCCAGTCCGTTCGTGTTTACCAATCGTTCGGGAAAACGCTTGAGCCGGCAAGGCTTCTGGAAGCTTATACGCCGCTATGCGCTGACGGCGGGGATCGATAAGCGCGTGACGCCGCATACCTTGCGCCACTCTTTTGCAGCCCACCTGCTCGAAGGTGGCGCGGATTTAAGATCAGTACAGGCGATGTTGGGCCACGCCGATGTTTCGACGACGCAAATCTATACTCATGTGGATGGCGCGCGCCTTAAAAAATACACCGCGAACATCATCCGAGAGAGCGAAGCGGCACAAAGAAAGGATTAATGGAGTGACGGGTGATAGAGGCGCGCCCACTGGGTCGCCCGTTTCAGAGGGCAGACACGGGGTCTGCCCCTACCCAACTATTATAAACCGCATTCTTCCACGCTTGTCTTTTCCTCGGCCTTGCCGTATTCATATTACAGTAGTTCTCCTGCGGAACACCTATTGGAAGAAGCAATCCGTCAAATCGCGATTTGGGCGCTACCTGTTTTGGTCGCAGTCGTGTTTCATGAAGTCGCCCACGGTTGGGTGGCGTACCGGCTCCGGTGATTCAACCGCCAGCGCGACTCGGCCGATTGACGCTCAATCCTTTTGCTGCATGTCGATCCTATTTGGCACGATTCTGTTGCCGCTGATGTTGATCGTCACCCACGCGCCTTTTGTGTTCGGCTATGCCAAACCGGTGCCGGTTAACTTTCTCAATTTGCGCAATCCCAAACGCGATATGATTTGGGTTGCCGCGGCTGGACCGGCAATGAACTTGGCGCTGGCGTTTGTTTGCACGGTGATCTGGAAGTCGCTTGCGCCGATGCTCGACGCACGGCCGGACCCAGCAGCGGGATCGGCGGCTGGCAATTACGTCACGGCGATTGTGTTGATGGCTCAGAGCGGGATTTTGATCAACGTCGTATTGGCGGTGTTCAATATGGCTTGCCGTTACCGCCGCTGGATGGCGGGCGGGTTTTGGTCGGCTTGTGCTGCCGCGCGCTAGCGGTGAAATTGGCGCGCATCGAGCCTTTCGGCTTCATCATTCTGATCGTATTGCTGATGACGCATACTTTGGACTACATCATCGATCCACCGACGGAGTTCTTGTTGAAGCTTTATTTTGCGTGCGTTTTAGCTTCGGGCAAATTATGGAAACCATCGTCAGCGGTATGCGACCCACGGGACGGCTTCACCTGGGCCATTTTCACGGCGCGCTAAAAAATTGGCTGAAGCTGCAAGAACAATATCGGTGCTACTTTTTCGTCGCCGACTGGCACGCCCTGACGACCGACTACGCGAGCCCCACAAGGGATTCAGCAGAGCACTATCGATATGGTGATGGACTGGCTGAGCATCGGTCTCGACCCGGCGAAGTCCGTCTTGTTTCGCCAATCGCGGGTCAAGGAACACGCCGAGCTGCATCTGCTCTACTCGATGATTACGCCGGTGCCGTGGCTCGAACGCAATCCGACCTATAAGGAACAGCTCAAGGAAATCGTCGGCAGGATTTATCGACCTACGGTTTCCTCGGCTATCCGGTGTTGCAGGCGGCCGATATCACGATTTACAAAGCCAACAAAGTTCCGGTCGGCGTCGATCAGGCGCCTCATGTCGAGCTGACCCGCGAGATCGTGCGGCGATTCAATCAGCTTTACCAGCCGATTTTCCCGAGCCGGAGGTTTTGCTGACCGAAACGCAAAAGATGCCGGGGCTGACGGCCGCAAGATGAGCAAGAGCTACGGCAACGCGGTGTTTTTATCCGGACACGCCGAAGGAGATCGATCCAAAAGCTCAGCCGCATGATGACCGACCCGCGCTCGCGTCACGACGCACCGATCCGGGCGAGCCGGAAAAGTGTCCGGCCTTTCAACTGCACAAGATTTATTGCACTCCCGAGGAAATCGCCCAGGTTTCACAAGGCTGCCGAAGCGCCGGCATCGGCTGCCTGGAATGCAAGAAAATCATGATCAAGCACGTGATCGAGGATCTGGCGCCGTTTCGCGAGAAGCGCGCGCATTATCAGAACAGGCCGGGCGAAGTGGAAGAAATACTCGAGTCGAGGAAACCGACGAGGCGCAAAGCGCCGCCGCGGCGACCATGACCGAGGTGAGAGGAACACTAGGGCTGTGAGCACGCGCGTCCAACTGGAATTTTCGAAGGCCCGCTTGGATCTCTTGCTTCACCTGATCAAGAAGAACGAGGTCAGCATCACCGATATCCCGATCGCGACGATCACCGAACAATATCTGGCGACGTTGGAATTGATGGAAACTTTTAGCCTCGATGTCGCCGGCGAGTTTCTCGTCATGGCGGCAACGCTGATCCATATCAAGTCGCGCATGCTCTCTACCGGCCGGAGACGAGGAGAGCGATGACGACGAGGCTGGGATCGACCCGCGCGATGAATTGGTGCGCCGCTTGTTGGAGTACCAGCGGTTACAAAGACGCGGCCACGGAGCTGGAGCAGCGCGAGATTTTGACGCGCGACGTGTTTGTGCGCGCCTCACCGCCGGCGGAGGAGGCGGCCCGCGCGGTTTTCGCGAGATTTCAGTCGTTCGAGTCTGCTCGGCGCGCTCAAGCGAGTCATCGACCGGCTGCCGAAAGACAGCTTCTCACGAAGTCACCCTCGATAAAATTACCGTGCGCGAAAAGATGAGCGCTGCTGCTCGATAAATTACGCCATCAAGGAAGCGTTTTATTCGAGCTGCTCTTCGACGAAGCCAAAACCCGCATGGACGTGGTGGTGACCTTTCTCGCGATGCTGGAACTGGTCAAGGTACGGGCGATCCGCATCCTGCAGGAAGAGATGGCCGGGCCGATCATGATCGAAGCCGGCCACCGGGATGGACGAAGCCGCCGAGCGCGTCATGCTCGACGAAACCGAGGAGAAGACAACGATGGAGCGTGACGAGATCAAATCCATCCTGGAGAGTCTGCTTGTTTGTCGCCGATGGACCGCAGTCCGTGCAGCGTCTGGCCGAGGTGCTCGAATCCGGTGGACAAAGAATTAATCCATGAGCTGCTCCATGAGCTGCGGCGGGACTTCGAAGCGCAGAGCCGGGGCATTCGTTTGGTGGAAGTCGCGGGCGGCTATCAGTTGCGCACGCCCAAAGCTAACGCAGAAGCGGTCAAGAATTTCTTGGCGGCCGGCCTGGCCAGGATGGGCAGCAGCGACGTTGGAAACCCTTGCGATCGTCGCCTACCGCCAGCCGATCACCAAAGCCGAGATCGAAGCGATCCGCGGCGTCGATGTGGACGGCGTGATCGCGACGCTCTTGGAACGCAATCTGATCCGCGCCGTGGCGCGCAAAAGACGTGCCCGGCCGGCCCGTTTCTCTACGGCACGACGCCTGAGTTTCTGCAGCTTTTCAATCTAAAGACCTGATCTCAGTTGCCGACGCTCAAAGAGATGGATGAAATCTCTCTGCCGGAAGTCCCGGCTGAGACTATCTCCGTCGACCAGCTCGAGGAAACCTGATTGTAGCTCGTCTCGATGGAACGGTTGCAAAAATTATCTCCCGCGCCGGCTTGGCTTCGCGCCGCGAAGCGGAGCGGTGGATTGAAGAAGGGCGTGATCACAGTCAACGGCACGCGTTATCTCGCAAACTCGGCTCTCAGGCAGATCCGGCCAAAGACAGCATCAAAGTCGACGGCAAGCGCATACAAGCCGGCCGTGGCGCCGCTTTACTATGCCTTTCACAAACCGCCCGGCGTTATCACTACGCTGAACGACCCGGAGCATCGGCCGGATCATGACGCCGTATATCGCGCAGGCTCGGCGAGAAAACGCCGCGTCTTTCCCGTCGGCCGGCTCGACTATAATACCACCGGACTTTGTGCTCTTCACCAACGACGGCGACTTCCAGCCCTCCAGCTTCTCCCATCCGCGCTTCGGCGTGAGCAAAGCTTTACCATACAAAGCGCAGCGCCTGCCCTACGTGAGAGCGATTTTGCCCGGCTTGCGGAAAGGCATCCCGTCTAGAAGACGGTATGACCGCGCCGGCGCGCGCCCGGGTGGTCGACAAGCTTAAGACAAACGCCTGGGTCGAGATCGAAGTTCACGAAGGACGCAAACGCGAAGTGCGCCGCATGTTCGAAGCGCTGGGGTATTTCGTTCGAGAAACTGATTCGCATTCGGCGTGGGATCCGCTTCGACTTGGACCCTCTGGCGCTAGGAGACTCCGGCCGCTGACGCAGAGCGAGAATCCAATCGCTGCGGATCGCCGTTGGACTGCCAAGGAGCGCTCCTGGCGCATCATTCAACGCCTGATCGCAGCGCCTAAAGAAACGGCGGCCATCTTGGACCGCCCCTCGGCGATTACGTCGTTATACCATGTGACGCAAGAAATCGTTTCGCAGCGATGTCATTCGCATGCGCGCAGGCTGCAGAACTCTTCGTAGTCGATCAGCTCGTGGATCGTCGGGTTGTCGCCGCACATCGGGGCAGTTCGGATCGCGGCGCAGCTTCGAGCGTATTGATCTCCATGGTCAAGCGTGTTGAAGCAGCAGCAATGCGTGCCGATCAGGGCTCGCCTGTTGCCGAGAATCAGCTTGATCGTCTTCAAGCGCCTCGCACGCGCCGATGAGCCCGGGCAGCACGCCTAGCACGCCGGCTTCCGGCGCAGCTCGGCGCCAGCCCCGGCCGGCGGCGGCTCGGGATAGAGGCAGCGGTAGCAGGGACCCTTGCCGCGGATAGAAAACCGTCGCCTGGCCCTCGAACTGAAAGATGCTGCCGTGCACGTTGGGCTTGCCGGTCAGCACGCAGGCGTCGTTGACCAGATAGCGCGTCGGAAAATTATCGCAGCCGTCGACGACGAAGATCGTAATCCTTGATGATCTCCATGATATTTTCGGACGTCAGCTTCGCTGGTAAGCGATCACCTTGACGTCGGGATTGAGCGCCTCGAGCGTCTTTTGCGCCGACTCGACCTTGGGCATGCCGACGCGATCGTTGGTGTGAAGGATCTGTCGCTGCAGGTTGGAAATATCGACAACGTCGTTGTCGATGATGCCCAAGTGTGCCGACGCCGGCGGCCGCCAGGTAATAAGCTGAAGGGGAGCCGAGCCCGCCGGCGCCGACCATCAAGACCTTGGCTTGCAGCAGTTTCGCTTGACCCGTCCTCGCCGACCTCCGGCAGAAGAAAGTGGCGGCTGTAGCGGATCAACTGGTCCGGCGTGTACTGAAAATCCTGCACCCACTTGAAAGCCGCCGTTCTTCCACGCGCCGTAGCCGCCCGACATCGAGGAAACGTTTTGATAGCCCATCTCTTTCATCGCCTTGGCCGCCAAAAGCGACGCATGCCGCCGGCGCAGTAAGCGATGATCGGCGCGTTCTTGTCCGGCACCGTCGTTTCGACTTTGATTTCAAGAAAGCCGCGCGGCAACGGGATAGCGCTCCTTCCAAATGTCCCTTGAGCGCCACTCGTCGCTCTCGCGAACGTCAAGCACAACCGGCGACTTGCCGTTGTTTTTAAGCAGTTCGTTGACTTGCTGCGCGCTTACTTCCGGCACTGCCTTGCGCGCCTCGGCCATTATGTCTTGAAAAATTCTTGGCCATGATTCCTCCTAGATGGACCTTAGTAGGTCTAAATTATGCACCGACCAGAGAAATGTCAAGACGACTGCCGAATCTAGTAGATTAGACTGACGTTCGGCCGTGTTTAGCGCGACACCGCTGGATTTTTTCGCGTCGTCAAGTTGCAAAGGTAAGATTATCTTTCCCGGACAAAACCACGCGCTTCCAACTGCTTCGCGCAACTTTCCACCGCCGCGGCGAGCACCGCAGGGTCGCTCCTCCCGCATTCGATCGCTGGCGTTGCAGTTTGGGGTTTGATCGGTTTCGGGATTGTGCATCTTGATTAATAGCGGCGGCGGTCCGGGAAGCACACCCAAAAATAATCGCGACGAACACATACGTAAGCAAAAGAAGCGCGCTCTTAGAGCGATATTTGCGGCGCTCTAGCCGCGTTGCTTGATTGGTTCGAAGAAAATTCTCCCGCGTGCGAAAAATATTTCATCGCTGTTTGATCCTGCTTTGCGATAGATGCTAACAAATAACAGAGCCAACGACAAAGAAAAATCAGAATTCGTGTGACCCCGTAGCTCAGGTGGATAGAGCGCAGGATTCCTAGAAGTGCTCACCCGTTCAACTGAGTTAACTCCCCGCCGCAGACGAGAACAGGGAAGGGGAGATTCGCCCCCGGCGGTTCATCAGGCAACAAGAAAGCGCTCAAGCACGGCCTTTACGTCTATCAAGCTTACGCGTTCAACGGCAAGGCTTGGACGAAAGAACGTCTCCGTTCAAAGCCATGCGCGAGAAAGAGCTGGAACTGATTACAGCGCTCGGCGTGGCGATCCTTCGCCGCAACAGCAAGCCATCATCGCCGACACCGTCAAGAACAGACCTACTTGTTGTAAAACAGAAGAAAAGAACAGCGGCGACAATGAGAACCACCACTACCACCACAGTTTCAGAGTCGGCCGCATAGGCGGGATAGCTTATCACAACGGCGAAAACGTTCACAATAATCAAGAACGTCAGCCCGATTCACTTCATTGACACACTCGTTAGTCAAAACGAGCTGGGCCAGCCCTTCAAGCTCATCGACCATCAGCGGGAGATATTACGGCTGCCTTCACCTTCTATAGCGCTGGCCGCTTGCCCTACGACACGATCTTGTACAGTTGCATCAAGAAGAGCGGCAAGACCACGCTCAACGGTGCAATTTCCTCGGCTGGGGATTCACCCAAGAGGCACTCAACGAGATTTTGATCCGTGCCAACCACCTGGAGCAAACCCTTGCCCGCGTGTTTCGCACCAGGCAAGGCATTATCCAGCACAACCCCGAGCTGCATCGCGAAGAGCAAGAGCATTTACTTTGCACAACGGTACGATCATAACGGCCAGGCGAAATTGGAATTCTTCAAGATGTGTCGATTGGTGTTTTGGTCGATACGACATTCTTTCTAGTTTATCGACTACCAACACTCTCGATATGTGGGATTGATGTCTTTCGATGACTCCATATCTTGCCAAGAAAATTTATAATCTGCTGAAACCGAACGTAGACCGCTCGATCAAAGAGATCGGTGATCTGGAACTGGAACCTTAAATTCTCGCCCTACGCCCGTGGCTGCGCCTCGCGTGCAGCACGCTCTTCACTCACCGACGCCGGAGAGGGCACCAAATCTAAGGTCGACACTTTGACCTGATTCATTGTGTGTGCGAAAAACTCAACAGGTAAACTGCCGAATCTTCAACTCCCCGCGCGTTGACCTAGTCTCTCCAAAAGTCCGATTGAAACTCGAAGGCACAACCGTGCTCAATCTGTAATTTAGCAAGGAGCAAAGAGAATCGCATTCTCGGAAGGTGAAATGATGAAATTTAGAGAAATGTCGCTCTGGCATAAGCGTTTATCCATTGTCGCCGCTGTTCTTGTCGGTGGCGTAGCACTCGACTATGCAGCACTCGCTCGTGGCCGAGGGTCATTTCTGACCTTCCAGCGGGCCTTTATGACATGACGAAGTGGGACGAGTGTTCCGGCCCGAGAACGAACGGTAACGTGTGTGAGTTCGTGTATGTTCGCTGATCTGTTTAGCAGAAAGGAATAGTAATGAAATTTATTAACTTAAGCATGTTGAAAAAGAAGGGGATAAGAGAAATTCCAATCCCGGGCGAACTTCGTGACTGCTCTTAGGGAATGGAAAGTCAAACGTCCGAAGAGCAGGCTCGATCTGGTGTTCTGCAACGAATTTGGCGAACCGTGCGACCGGACTGGAACCGTCGCTAAGTGGTTTGCGACGCCAGGCACTCAAACAGGCAAGAAATCGAAAAGGTCAATCACGATGCACAGGCCGGGAACACACTTACACGCGTCCATGTTGATCCTGCTCTGTAGGCCGATCAAGGGGCATGCGTAGCGATTCTCGGAACGGCTGATCCAAAACGGTTAGGGTGTCCAAATGGCAAATCCAATCATAAAAGCGGTTCCGGAGACGACAGTGACAATGGCGAAAATCTACGCGCACTTCCCTCCCGAGAGAAAAGGCGGGACTCAAACGGTTCATTGATGAGGGTCTCCAGGACGGAGATGTTCAGCCGCTTGACAGAATGTCAGGCACAAATAGAGCACAGATTGACTGGGAGAGCAATACGTAAC
>ERZ1370068.1090-contig-10997_pt1 | contig 23578 bp, 40 predicted proteins | sample MGYA00561227_ERZ1370068 | MGnify/ENA primary metagenome ERZ1370068 (study PRJEB38410, sample SAMEA6850437) | metagenome | study: Metagenomic assessment of the ecological functions of the soil: analysis of the soil microbiota associated with the...
AGTGTAGCTGGATTTCAGTTGTATTGCTTCTTCGAACTCGCGCCCTAGAGGTCTGGCAATGGCGATCGGACAAGCCATCAGCTCGCTGTTCCTCAAGGAGTTCGTCTCGGCGTTCTTCCTGTCGATGCGCTACTTCTTCAAGCCGAAGGCGACGCTCAACTATCCGTTCGAGAAGGGGCCGCTATCGCCCGCGCTTCCGCGGCGAGCATGCGCTGCGGCGCTATCCCAACGGCGAGGAGCGCTGCATCGCCTGCAAGCTGTGCGAGGCGATCTGCCCGGCGCAGGCCATCACCATCGAGGCGGGGCCGCGCCGCAAGCGACGGCACGCGCCGCACCACCCGCTACGACATCGACATGGTGAAATGCATCTACTGCGGGCTGTGCCAGGAGGCCTGCCCGGTCGACGCCATCGTCGAGGGCCCCAACTTCGAGTTCGCGACCGAGACGCGCGAGGAGCTCTACTACGACAAGGATCGCCTGCTCGGCCAACGGCGACCGCTGGGAGCGCGAGATCGCCAAGCAGATCGAGCCTCGATGCGAAGTATCGGTGAGGTGATGTGCGACCGCGCAGGGAATCGTTCCCTCCCTCCGCCATGCGTGGCATGGGACGAGGTAGGGGAGGGCTCAAGCGGATCGTGCCGTCGGGATTCCCCCACCCCTAACCGCTCCCCACATCGTGTCGGAGACGCGCCTTCGGCACGACGGGGAGGGGGATCCGCGCGTCGTTTGTGGCGAGGGAGCGCCATGACGCTGGCGGCCGCCTTCTTCTATCTGTTCGCGGCGCCTCACCGTGGCCGCGAGCTTCATGGTGATCGCCGCCAAGAACCCCGTGCACGCCGGTGCTGTTCCTGATCCTGGCCTTCTTCAATGCCGGCGGGGCTGTTCGTGCTGCTGGGCGCCGAGTTCCTGGCGATGATCCTGGTCGTCGTCTACGTCGGCGCGGTGGCCGTGCTGTTCCTGTTCGTCGTCATGATGCTCGACGTCGATTTCGCCGAGCTGCAGAGCCGGCTTCATGAAGAACGCGCCGCTCGGCGCGCTCGATCGGTCTGATCCTGCTGGCCGAGCTGGTGCTGGTGCTGGGCTTCAGCATCGTGCGAGCCCGGCGCGCTGGCGACGGCCGTCCGCGCCGATCCCACGGCCGGCTCCGGCATCACCAACACCGAGGCGCTCGGACGCGTGCTCTACACCAAGTACGTCTATTACTTCCAGGGCGCCGGGCTGATCCTGCTGGTCGCCATGATCGGCGCCATCGTGCTGACGCTGCGGCACAAGGTAGGCGTCAAGCGCCAGTCGATCGCGGCGCAGGTGGCGCGCGGCCCCAAAACGGCCGTCGAGGTGGTCAAGGTGGCGTCAGGCAGCGCCATCATCCCCTCGGCGGAAGGGCGCGGCTAGGCCGGCGGCGGATGGCAGCCATGCATGCAACCATCGGGCTCGGCCACTACCTCACGGTTGCCGCGATCCTGTTCACGCTCGGCGATCTTCGGCATCTTCCTCAACCGCAAGAACGTCATCGTCATCCTGATGTCGATCGAGCTGATGCTGCTGGCCGTCAACATCAACCTGGTGGCCTTCTCCGCCTTCATGCGGCGACCTCGTCGGCCAGGTGTTCGCGCTGTTCGTGCTGACGGTGGCGGCCGGCGAGTCGGCCATCGGGCTTGGCCATCGTCGTCGTCTACTTCCGCAACCGCGGCTCGATCGCGGTGGAAGACATCAACATGATGAAGGGCTGAGATGCAGGAGCGCGCTGCATGACTGTCATCCCGGACCTCGCGCGTCATCCCGGGACCGGGAGCGAGGGAACCGAGCCCGCTGTGTCCCGGAATTTCGCTTCGCGGTTCCCGGACGACGGCTGCGGTGCTCGGCCGGGATGGCAGCGCCGATGATCTACAAGCCATCGTCTTCCTGCCGGCCATCGGCGCGCCTGCATCGCCGGGCCTGCTCGGGCGCGTGCTCGGGCCGCGGCCGTGCGAGATCATCACCACGCCGTTCGTCGGCATCGGCGCGGTGCTGTCGTGGATCGCGCTGTGGCAGGTGGGCTTCGGCGGCGAGACGCTGCGCATCCCCGTGCTGCGCTGGGTCACCTCGGGCGAGCTCGACGTCTCCTGGGCGCTGCGCATCGACACGCTGACCGCCGTGATGCTGGTGGTGGTCAACACCGTCTCCGTGCCTCGTGCACCTCTACTCCATCGGCTACATGCACGAGGACGACAGCCGGCCGCGCTTCTTCGCCTACCTGTCGCATGTTCACCTTCGCCATGCTGGCGCTGGTGACGAGCGACAACTTCCTGCAGCTGTTCTTCGGCTGGGAGGGCGTGGGGCTCGCCTCCTATCTGCTGATCGGCTTCTGGTACCTGAAGCCCGAGGCCAATGCCGCGGCCATCAAGGCCTTCATCGTCAACCGCGTCGGCGACTTCGGCTTCGCGCTCGGCATCTTCGGCATCTTCGCCGTGTTCGGCACCATCGGCTTCGACGCGGTGTTCCGCGCCGCGCCCGGCGGTCGCCGGCAAGCCGATGGAGTTCCTGGGCCACCAGTGGGACACGCTGACCGTGCTGTGCCTGCTGCTGTTCATGGGCGCCATGGGCAAGTCGGCGCAGTTCCTGCTGCACACCTGGCTGCCCGACGCCATGGAGGGGCCGACGCCCGGTCTCGGCGCTGATCCATGCCGCCACCATGGTGACGGCCGGCGTGTTCATGGTGGCGCGCCTGTCGCCGCTGTTCGAGCTGGCGCCGTGCGCCCTGCAGGTCGTGACGCTGGTCGGCGCGGTCACCGCCTTCTTCGCCGCCACCGTCGGCCTGGTGCAGAACGACATCAAGCGCGTGGTCGCCTACTCGACCTGCTCGCAGCTCGGCTACATGTTCGTGGCCTGCGGCGTCGGCGCCTACTCGGCCGGCATCTTCCACCTCTTCACCCACGCCTTCTTCAAGGCGCTGCTGTTCCTGGGCGCCGGCTCGGTGATCCACGCCATGCATCACGAGCAGGACATGCGCAAGATGGGCGGGCTGGCGGCCAAGCTCCGGTTCACCTGGGCGATGATGCTGGTGCGGCACGCTGTCGCTGACGGGCGTCGGCATCCCGCATCTCATCGGGCTTTGCCGGCTTCCACTCCAAGGATGCCATCATCGAGGCGTCCTTTGCCGCGCACACGGCCAGCAACTACGCCGTTCTGGCTGCTGGTCATCGCCGCCTTCATGACCGCGTTCTATTCCTGGCGGCTGATCTTCATGACCTTCCACGGCCCCACGCGCGCCGATCACGAGACCTACGAGCACGCGCACGAGAGCCCGCTGGTGATGCTGGTCGTCCTCGCCGCCCTGGCGCTCGGGCGCGGTGGCCGCCGGCTTCGCCTTCCAGATATTTCTTCATCGGCGACGGCTACAAGGCGTTCTGGGGCAAGGCCCTGTTCGAGGGCCGGACAACCACATCCTGCACGCCATGCACGAGGTCCCGGGCTGGGTCAACTGGGCGGCGATCGGTGGCGATGCTGGCCGGCTTTGCGCTCTCCTACCTCTACTACATCGCCGGCGCCGTCGCTGCCCGACCTCACGGCGCGCATGTTCCGAGCCGATCTACCTCTTCCTGCTCAACAAGTGGTACTTCGACGAGCTCTACGACTGGCTGTTCGTGCGGCCCGCGTTCTGGCTCGGCCGCCTGCTGTGGAAGGGCGGGGACGGCAAGCATCATCGACGGGCTCGGGCCCGACGGCATCGCCGGCGCGCGTGCTGTGGACCACGGGCCGCATCGTCAAGCTGCAGACCGGCTACGTCTATCACTACGCCTTCGCCATGCTGATCGGCGTGGCGCTGATCATCACCTGGTTCATGTTCTACGGCGGAGCGGTGCGATGAACACCGGCTTCGGCGTCCTCTCGCTCGTCACCTTCTTCCCGCTGGTGGGCGCGCTCGCCATCGCCGCGCTCAACCAAGGAGGCCAAGGGCAACGCGCGCTGGATCGCGCTCTACACCACGCTCTTCACGCTCGGCGCCTCGCTCTATCTGTGGGGCCAACTTCGATCACCGGCGATCACCGGCTTCCAGTTCGTCGAGGAGATGGACTGGCTGGGCGGCTCCATCAAATACAAGATGGGCGTCGACGGCATCTCCGTGCTGTTCGTGGTCCTCACCGCGTTCCTGATGCCGCTGTGCATCCTGGCCAGCCTGGGAGTCGATCGAGACCCGCGTCAAGGAGTACATGATCGCCTTCCTGGTGCTGGAGACGCTGATGATCGGCGTCTTCTGCGCGCTCGACCTCGTGCTGTTCTACCTGTTCTTCGAGGGCGGCCTGATCCCGATGTTCCTGATCATCGGCGTGTGGGGCGGCGCGCGGCGCGTCTATGCCAGCTTCAAGTTCTTCCTCTACACGCTGCTGGGCTCCGTCGCTGATGCTGCTCGCCATGATGGCGATGTACTGGCACGCCGGCACCACCGACATCCCGACGCTGCTGACCCACAAGTTCCCCCAGGACATGCAGTGGTGGCTGTGGCTCGCCTTCTTCGCCTCCTTCGCGGTGAAGCTGCCGATGTGGCCGGTGCACACCTGGCTGCCCGACGCGCACGTCGAGGCGCCGACGGCGGGCTCCGTGATCCTCGCCGGCATCCTGCTGAAGATGGGCGGCTACGGCTTCCTGCGCTTCTCGCTGCCGATGTTCCCGCTGGCGAGCCAGGAGTTCGCGCCGCTGGTGTTCGCGCTCTCGATCGTCGCCATCATCTACACCTCGCTGGTGGCGCTGGCGCAGGAGGACGTCAAGAAGCTGATCGCCTATTCCAGCGTCGCCCACATGGGCTTCGTCACCATGGGCATCTTCAGCTTCACCGTGCAGGGCGTCGACGGCGCCATCTTCCAGATGCTGTAGCCACGGCCTCGTCTCGGCCGCGCTGTTCCTGTGCGTCGGCGTGGTCTACGACCGCATGCACACGCGCGAGATCGCGCGCCTACGGCGGCCTCGTCAACCGCATGCCGGTGTTCGCCTTCGTGTTCATGGTGTTCACGCTCGCCAACGTCGGGCTGCCCGGCACCGTCGGGCTTCATCGGCGAGTTCCTCACCGCTCGTCGGCGCCTTCAAGGCCAACACCTGGGTGGCGTTCCTGGCCACCATCGGCGTGATCCTGTCGGCGGCCTACGCGCTCTACCTCTACCGGCGCATGATCTTCGGGCCCCTGGAGAAGCCGCTCGCTCAGGGCCATCACCGACATGGGCTATCGCGAGGTGCTGGTGTTCGCGCCGCTGGTGCTGCTGGTGATCCTGTTCGGCTTCTACCCGGCGCCGCTGCTCGACGTCACGGCGGTGTCGGTGAAGAAGCTCGTCTCCGGCTACGAGACGGCCATCAAGGCCGCCTCCGCGATGAGCGTACGATGATGCTGGCGAGGCAAAGAGCACATCTGTCATCCGGAATTTCGCGTGAGCGAAATATCCAGGACTCAGGCCACCAGATGCGCATGCTTCCAGGCTCTGGGTCCCGGATATTCGCTGCGCGAATTCCGGATGACAGATGAGGCGAGCGAGGCGGCACGGATGAACCAGCTGGTGGCGGCCTACGGTCTGATCGCTCCGGAGATCGTGCTGGTCTGCGGCGCCATGGCGCTGCTGATGCTGGGCGTGTTCCGGCCGGAGAACGATCGCGAGGCCGAGGCCATCGGCTGGCTCGCCATCGGCGTCCTGGGCCTGGCGGCGTGGCTCGTGCTCAGCCAGCCGGCCGGCACGCAGGCGCTGTTCGACGGCGGCTTCGTGGTCGACGGCTTCGCCCGCTTCATGAAGGTGCTCACCTTCGTCGCCAGCGCCGGCGCCCTCTTCCTGTCGTTCGACTACATGCGCGAGACGCGGTCGCGCAAGTTCGAGTACCCGGTGCTGGTGCTGCTGGCCACCGCCGGCATGGGCATGATGATCTCCGCCAGCGACCTCATCGCGCTCTATCTGGGCCTCGAGCTGCAGAGCCTGGCGCTCTACGTGGTGGCCGCCATCCGCCGCGACGACGTGCGCTCGAGCGAGGCGGGCCTCAAGTATTTCGTGCTGGGCGCGCTGTCGTCCGGCATGCTGCTCTACGGCGCCTCGCTGATCTACGGCTTCACCGGCTCGACCAGCTTCACCGGCCATTGCCGCGGCCGCCAAGGCGAGCGGCGCCGGGCAGGACATCGGCCTGATCATCGGCCTGGTGTTCCTGCTGGTCGGGCTCGCCTTCAAGATCTCGGCCGTGCCGTTCCACATGTGGACGCCCGACGTCTACGAGGGCGCGCCGACCCCAGTCACCGCCTTCTTCGCCGCCGCCCCCAAGGCCGCCGCCATCGCCCTGCTGATGCGCGTGACGCTCGGCGCCTTCGCCGGCGTCGGCCCGCAGTGGCAGCAGGTGGTGACGCGCGCTCGCCATCGCCTCCATGGGCCTTGGCGCCTTCGCCGCCATCGGCCAGACCAACATCAAGCGGCTGCTGGCCTACTCGGCCATCGGCAACATCGGCTATGCGCTGATCGGCCTGGCCGCCGCGCTCGCCCGAGGGCGCGCGCGGCGTGATCATCTACATGGTGATCTACGTCGGCCATGACGCTCGGCGCCTTCGCCTGCGTGCTGGCCATGCGCCGCCCGCAGCGGCATGGTGGAGGAGCATCGACGAGCTGGCGGGCCTGGCCCAGACCAATCTCGCCATGGCCACGGTGCTGGCGCTGCTGCTGTTCTCGCTCGCCGGCATTCCGCCGCTGGCCGGCTTCTTCGCCAAGTTCTACGTGTTCGTCGCCGCCGTGAAGGAGGGGCTGTGGGCGCTTGCCGTGTTCGGCGTGCTGGCCAGCGTGGTCGGCGCCTACTACTACGTGCGCATCGTCAAGATCATGTTCTTCGACGCGCCGAAGGAGAAGTTCCTCGACGTTCCGGTGAAGGCCGGGCTGATCATGGGGCTGGCCGGCCTCTTCATGCTGCTCTACGTGGTGTGGCCGGCGCCCTCGTCGAGCCGCACGGCGCCGCAGTAGAACCTGTTCTGGGTCGGGCCGGAGACAGCGATGACCTAACACAAAGCTGTTCGTGACGCCGATGTTGGGTCTGCGCCGCCCGGCTCAACCGTGACGGCGTAGCTCGTGGCGACGGTGCCAGTACCCTTCGCCAGCATCATTCTCGACGAGGCCGGCTCCACCAATACGGAGGCCTTCAAGCGCGCCGCAGCCGGCGAGGCAGGGCCCCTGTGGATCATGGCGCGGCGCCAGACGCAGGGCGCGGCCGCTCGGGCCGGCACTGGGCGTCCGAGCCCGGCAATCTCTACGCCAGCCTGCTGCAGCGGCTGGCCTGCCCGCAGTCGGTCGTCCACCAGCTGTCTCTGCTGGCCGGCGTGGCCGTGGTCGAGGCCATTGCGGCGGCAGCCGGCAGCGCCGGGATTGCCGGCCTCAGGCTGAAATGGCCCAACGACGTCTTGATCGGCGAGGCCAAGTGTGCGGGCATACTGCCCGAAAGCCGCTCAGGGGCCGGCGGCTCGGAGGTCGTCGTGGTGATCGGCATCGGCATCAATCTGGCCTCGCACCCGTCAGGCCTCGGCCGCGCGGCGACCGATCTGGCGGCGCATGGCGTGAGCGTGACGCCGGAGGCGATGCTGGGCGTCCTTGCGCAGGCGATGCAGCGCTGGCTCGGCGTGTGGGACTGCGGGCGCGGCTTGCCGCCGTGCGCGCGGCGTGGCTGAGCGCACGGCGGCGCCGGTGGGCGAGAGCCTGACGCGTCGACACGGGCCGCGAGCGCATCGCCGGCACCTTCCTCGATCTCGACGCCGGCGGCGCGCTCGTCATGCGCGACACGCTGGGCCTCGAGCGCAAGCTCACCTTCGGCGACGTCGACGCTCGCGCGCCGCACCCAAGGACGGCGTCTGATGGCGGACCAGCGCAGACAACGCCGCTGGCCGGCGAGCTCGTGTTCATGGCGCTCGGCGGCATCGGCGAGATCGGCATGAACTGCTACCTCTACGGCCTCGGCCCCGCGACGCGCGCAAGTGGCTGATGATCGATCTCGGCATCACCTTCCCCGAGGGCGAGAACGACCCCGGCATCGACGTGATCCTGCCCGATCTGCGCTTCATCGAGGAGGAGCGGGCGCGCTCGCCGGCCTCGTGCTCACCCACGCGCACGAGGACCATCTCGGCGCGCGTCATCGAGCTGTGGCCGCGGCTCGAGGTGCCGATCTATGCAACTCCGTTCACCGCGGCGATGCTGAAGTCCAAGCTCGCCGACTACGGCGGCAGGCTGCAGCTGCCGATCAAGGAGGTGCCGCTCGACGGCCGCTTCAATGTCGGCCCGTTCGATCTGGAGCTCATCTCGGTCGCGCACTCGATCCCGAGTCGAGCGCGATCGCCATCCGCACGCCGCTCGGCGTCGCGCTGCACACGGGCGACTGGAAGATCGAGGCGAGCCCGGTGATGGGCCCGGCCACGGACCCGAGCCGGCTCATCGCGCTCGGCGCCGACGGCGTCACGGCCATGATCTGCGATTCCACCAACGCGCTGCGCGAGGGCCGCTCGCCCTCCGAGATGGATGTGGCCCGCTCGCTCGCGCGCCTCATCGCCGGCGCCAAGCGGCGCGTCGCCGTCACCATCTTCGCCTCCAACGTCGCGCGCATCAAGGCCGTGGCCGACGCGGCCAAGAGCGCCGGGCGGCAGATCGTGGTGGCGGGCCGGGCCCTGCATCGCATCATCGGCGTGGCCATGGAGACGGGCTATCTGCCGGCCAATTTCAAGTATCACGACCAGCAGCACTTCTCGTACCTGGAGCCCGACGAGGTGGTGCTGCTGTGCACCGGCAGCCAGGGCGAGCAGCGCGCGGCGATGGCCCGCATCGCCGAGGACCAGCATCCGGACGTGCGGCTCGACAAGGGCGATCTCGTCATCTTCTCCTCGCGCACCATTCCCGGCAACGAGCGCACGGTCGGGCGCATCCAGAACCGGCTCGTCGATCTGGGCTGCGACATCGTCACCGACGGCGACGCGCTGGTGCACGTCACCGGCCATCCCCGCCGCGAGGAGCTGAAGGAGATGTACGGCTGGGTGAAGCCGCGCATCGCCATCCCCATGCACGGGGAGGCGCGGCATCTCTCCGAGCACGCCAAGCTTGCCCGCGCCGCCGGCGTCGAGGAGGTGCTCGACGTCCGCAACGGCGACATGGTGCGCCTGGCGCCGGGCCGGCCGAGATCGTCGACGAGGCGCCGGTCGGGCGGCTCTTCCGCGACGGACAGCTGCTGGTGCCGAGCGAGGACGGGCCGGTGCGCGAGCGCCGCTCGCTGGCCTTTGCCGGCATCGTCATCGTCGCGCTGGCGCGCTCGGGCCGGGGCGAGATTGCGGACGCCGAGATCGCGCTCGACGGCGTGCCGGCAGCCGACGCCGAGGGCGCAAGATGGTCGACATCGTGCGCGAGGCGGTGGAGGGCACCATCGCCAGCATTCCCGCGAGCGGCGCAGGGACGGCGAGCTGGTGCGGGAGGCCGTGCGGCGGGCCGTGCGCTCGGCGGTGGAGCAGCGCGTGGGGCAAGCGTCCCATCGCCAAGGTGCTGCTGACACAAGCGCCGCGCTGACTGAGCCGCGATGGAGCTGCTGATGTTGTCGCCAGGCGTGCGCGCACTGTACGTCACGCAGCTAGCGGCGAGTGGGTGGCTTGCGCTTCGCAGTGCACCCTACGGCGACGTGCGGCGTCGTGACGGCAGCGAACCGCTGGGAGCGCGAGAGCTAGCATGATCGGACGCCTCAACCACGTCGCCATTGCCGTGCCGAGCCTCTGCCGCCGCCGCGGCCCAGTATCGCGCCACGCTGGGTGCCGAGGTCTCCGAGCCCGTGGCGCAGCCCGCGCACGGCGTCACCGTCGTGTTCGTGACGCTGCCCAACACCAAGATCGAGCTGCTGGAGCCGCTGGGCGCGCAGTCGCCGATCGCGGGCTTCCTCGAGCGCAATCCCGTCCGGCGGCATCCATCATCTCTGCTACGAGGTGGCCGACATCCTCGCCGCCCGCGACCAGCTGAAGGCGGCGGGCGCGCGCATGCTGGGCGACGGCGAGCCCAAGATCGGCGCGCACGGCAAGCCGGTGCTGTTCCTGCATCCCAAGGACTTCAACGGCACCCTGGTCGAGCTGGAGCAGGCCTGACGCGCATGAGCCTCTCCTTCGCCATCGCCATCTACGTCGTCATCTGGTGGACGGTGCTGTTCGCCATCCTGCCGATCGGCGTGCGCACGCAAGGCGAGGACGGCGCCGTCGTGCCCGGCACGCCCGAGAGCGCGCCGACGCGCGCCGCGGCTTGCTGCGCGTGGCGCTGCTCACCACGCTCGTATCGGCTCTGGTGTTCGCGCGGCCTGTGGGCGGCTCGTCCGGTACGGCAACGCCGTCGACCTGGAGATCTGGCTCGGCCGCAGCGGCCGCAGCTGAGCCCGAAAACGAAATGAGCAAGGCCGTCGGCCTTGCTCTGCAGATTGTCTCACCTGCTCGACACTGCCGCTCGCGCTCATTACTGCGGCGCGTGTAGCGGAATTCCTTCCCCAGACTTGGGCTTCGAGGGCCCTTGCACAACGAGCGGTCTTTGTGACCGTTCTTGATGGCGCACACACTAGCCAAGCCGCGGCCTTCTGTCACCCCCGGAACCGAACAAAATTATCGCCCGGCGCATATCTTTCCACGGCAGTCGGTCACGCGCGGATCAGGGCGTCGCCGCAGCTGCCGACCGCGCATCGGCGATTCGCCGTTGCCGCCGGCGGGAACCGGATATTAGGCCCTCGCAACGGTGATGTGCGCCGGCCGTGCGCGGTAGCGGTGCGCTGGCGCGCTGCGCATGCGAGCGCGCAGGCGTCCGCATCTGCCTAACGATTAATCATAGGTTCCATGCGCCTCTCCCGCTTCTTCCTGCCCGTTCTGCGCGAGACGCCGAAAGAGGCGGAGATCGTCTCGCACCAGCTGATGCTGCGCGCCGGCATGGTCCGCCAGGCGAGCGCCGGCATCTATTCCTGGCTGCCGCTGGGCTTCCGCGTGCTCAAGAAGATCGAGCAGATCGTGCGCGAGGAGCAGGACCGCTCCGGCGCCATCGAGATGCTGATGCCCACCATCCAGCCGGCCGACCTCTGGCAGCGAGAGCGGGCGCTACGACGCCTACGGCCCGGAGATGCTGCGCTTCAAGGACCGGCACGAGCCGCGAGATGCTCTACGGGCCGACCAACGAGGAGCTGATCACCCAGATCTTCCGCGACGGCGTGAAGTCCTACCGCGACCTGCCGCGCAACCTCTATCACATCCAGTGGAAGTTCCGCGACGAGGTGCGCCCGCGCTTCGGCGTCATGCGCGGCCGCGAGTTCCTGATGAAGGACGCCTATTCCTTCGACCTGAGCGCCGAGGCCGCGCGGCACGCCTACAACAAGATGTTCGTGGCCTACCTGCGCACGTTCGCGCGCATGGGCCTGAAGTCGATCCCCATGGCCGCCGACACCGGGCCGATCGGCGGCGACCTCGAGCCACGAGTTCATCATCCTGGCCGAGACCGGCGAGAGCCAGGTCTATCTGCCACGCCGATCTGCTGGAGACGCCGCGCGCCGCCGGCCGACGTCGACTTCGACGGCGATCTGGCGCCGCTGATCGCGGCAGTGGACGCAGCCACTACGCGGCCACCGACGACAAGCACGACGCGCCGCGCTTCGAGGCGCGAAGTGCCGGCAGGCGAAGCGCGTCTCCGCGCGCGGCATCGAGGTCGGCCACATTTTCTTCTTCGGCACCAAGTATTCCGAGCCCATGGGGTGCCGCGTGCAGGGACCGGACGGCAGCATGATCGCGGTGCAGATGGGCTCGTACGGCGTCGGCGTGTCGCGGCTGGCCGGCGCGCATCATCGAGGCCAGCCACGACGAGGCCGGCATCGTCTGGCCGGTGCCGGTGGCGCCCTTCGAGGTCGGCCTCGTCAACCTCAAGGCGCGGCGACAAGGACACCGACAAGGCCTGCGACGACCTCTACGGGCAAGCTGCGAGCGGGCGGGCATCTCGGTGCTCTACGACGACACGGAGGAGCGCGCCGGCGCCAAGTTCGCCACCATGGACCTGATCGGCCTGCCGTTCCAGCTGATCGTCGGGCCGAAGGGGCTGAAGAGCGGCGAGATCGAGGTCAAGGAGCGCAAGTCCGGCGAGCGCACGAGCCTGCCGCCCGATGCGGCGGTGCAAGCGGCTGGTCGAGCAGCGTGACCGCGCGCCGCGTCCTGGCGTGAGCAATCCTGAAGCTCGACAGTGGGCAATCTCGAAGTGGGGCAGATGACGCGAGGGTTCCGCCCTAGCCATGACGCTACGCCCAGCGAACGACACCCGGCCGTTCGCGCCCGTTCGAGTGGATGCTGGCGCTGCGCTATCTGCGCGCGCGCCGCAAGGAAGGCTTCATCTCGGTGATCGCCGGCTTCTCGTTCCTCGGCATCCTGCTCGGCGTGTTGCGACGCTGATCATCGTGATGGCGGTGATGAACGGCTTCCGCAAGGAGCTGTTCAACAAGATCCTGGGCGCTCGACGGCCACGTGGTCGTCTCAAGATCGGCACCGACGATTTCGCCGACTACGACGAGACGTGGCCGAGCGCCTGCGAGGCGTCGCCGGGCGTCAAGCATGCCGTGCCGCTGATCGAGGGCCAGGTGATCGCCTCGACGCCGGCGCAGGCGCTGGGCGGCCTCGGTGCGCGGCCTGGGCGAGGATGGACTCGAAGCGCCCTGCCGCTGATCGCCAGGCAACGTCCGCGCCGGCACGCTGGACGGCTTCGACAAGCAGGAAGGCATCGCCATCGGCACGCGGCTGGCCCAGCTCCTGCGCGTCAACGCTGGGCGACAGCATCACGCTGGTGTCGCCGCGCGGGCCGTCGACCACCGTTCGGCACCGGCGCCGCGCGTCAAAGCCCTACAAGGTCGTGGCGCTCTTCGAGATGGGCATGTCGGAGTACGACCGCAGCATGATCTTCATGCCGCTCGCCGAGGCGCAGCGCTTTTTCAACAAGGGCGAATCGGTCGACGTGCTCGAGGTGATCGTGGACGACCCAGACCAGGTGTGGGCGAGCACGTGGCGCGCCATGAAGGAGGCCGGCATCCCCTCGCTGCACTTCGTCGACTGGCGCCAGCGCAACGCCAGCTTCTTCACCGTGCTCGAGGTGGAGCGCAACATGATGTTCATCATCCTGTCGGTGATCGTGCTGGTGGCGGCCTTCAACATCATCTCGGGCCTCATCATGCTGGTGAAGGACAAGGGCCGCGAGATCGGCATCCTGCGCACCATGGGCGCCACGCAAGGGCGCGATCATGCGCGTGTTCCTGATCACCGGGCGCCAGCATCGGCGTCGTCGGCACGCATCGCCGGCTGCATCGCTCGGCATCCTGTTCTGCTGGAGGATCGACGGATCCGCCAGTTCGTCGCCTGGCTCACCAGACACGCAGCTGTTCAACCCGAGGAGGTCTACTACCTGACCAGGCTGCCGGCCGACATCGACCCGCAGACGACCGGCGATCATCGTCGTCATGGCGCTGGTCCTGTCGGTGCTGGCGACGCTCTATCCCTCCTGGCGCGCTTCGCGGCTCGATCCCGTCGAAGCGCTGCGCTACGAGTGAGGCCCGTGCAGGACGCCACCGCCCGCCCAGTACTGCAGCTGCGCGACGTCTCACCGCGCGTTCCGCCAGGGCGATCGCGAGATCAGCGTGCTCAGGGGGCGCCGTCGCCGAGCTCTATCCCGGGCCAGGCGGTGGCGCTGGTCGGGCCGTCGGGGGCGGGCAAGTCGACGCTGCTGCATATTGCCGGCCTGCTCGAGACCGCCGGACGGCGGCCGGGTGTATCGTCAACGGCCGCGGACTGCTCGCGGCTCACCGACGACGAGCGCACGCGCGTGCGCCGCGTCGAGATGGGCTTCATCTACCAGTTCCACCAGCTTGCTGCCCGAGTTCTCGGCGCTCGAGAACGTGGTCATGCCGCAGATGATCCGCGGCGTGGCACGTCGGCGACGCGGCAGCGCAGGGGCGCGCCAGCTGCTGGGCGTGCTGGGCCTCGGCGAGCGGCTCGACCACCGCCCGGCGCAGCTTTCGGGCGGCGAGCAGCAGCGCACCGCCATCGCCCGCGCGCTCGCCAATGCGCCCACGCATCCTGCTGGCCGACGAGCCGACCGGCAACCTCGATCCCGACACGTCGGCGATGGTTTTCCGCGAGCTGCTGGCGCTGATCCGGCATACCGGCGTGGCCGCGCTGATCGCCACCCACAACCTGCAGCTCGCCAAGCGCATGCACCGCGTGCTGCGGCTGGAAGAGCGGCGTGCTGCACGAGACGCGGTCCGGCCGACGTGGCGTGAGGCGCCGCTGATCGGGCGAACTTTTTGTGCCGCTCTGGAGAAATTACCTCTTTACAGCACCCCCTTACGACCCTATTTCCGAAAATCTGAACGTCACGGCGGCTTCTGCTGGTTCGAGCAGCGCCCTGGTCCAACCCGACTGGTGGAGGTCCCATGAGATGCACAGGTTACCACTCTGCGAGCGCCCTGATCGGCGCAGCGCAAGCCCGATCAGTCCGGTCATCGGTCTCCGTCCGCACGCTGCGGGCCGCGCGCGCCGCGCTGGTTTCTCGACAACTTTCCAGGCGACGTCGCATACGCCTACAAGGCGAACAGCTCGGTGTTCCTGCTGGGCGCGCTGTACGGCGCGGGCATCCGGCATTTCGACGTCGCCTCGCTGCCCGAGATCGAGGATGCGCGCGACCATCCCCGGCGTCACGCTCCACTTCATGCACCCGGTCAAGCTCGCGCACAGCCATCCGCCGGCGCGTTCGCGGAGTTCGGCGTGCGCAGCTTTCGCGCTCGACAGCGAGGAGGAGCTCGAAGAAGATCGCCGAGGAGACCGGCGGCTGCCGCGACCTGACGCTGTGGGTGCGCGTCGCGCGTGTCGCGCCAAGAACAGCCAGATCCCGCTCGAGCGCAAGTACGGCATCACCGGCGCCAAGGCCGCGCGCCTGCTCGTCAAGGCGCGGCAGGCGTCCAAGGAGCTCGGCATCACCTTCCACGTCGGCTCGCAGACGGCGACGCCCGGACGCCTACGTCGCGGCGCTCGCCGAGGTGCGGCAAGCTGATCGTCAAGGCGCGGCGTGGTGCTCGACCGGCTCGATGTCGGCGGCGGCTTCCCGTCGATCTATCGCCGACGAGACGCCGGCGCCGCTGTGCGGCCTTCATGCGCGCCATCGACGACGGCGTGGAGAAGCTGCCCGATCGGCGAGCGCTGCCGGCTGATGTGCGAGCCGGGCCGTGCGCTGGTGGCGGAGGCCGAGTCGCTGATCGTGCGCGTCGACGCGCGCCGCGGCAACGAGCTGTTCATCAACGACGGCGGCTACGGCACGCTGTTCGATGCCGCGCACCTGGGCTTCAGCTTCCCCGTGCGGCTGGTCAGGCAGGCACGCTGGACGCGGCGAGCGCTGATCGCCGACTTCTCGTTCTGGGGGCCGACCTGCGACACCATCGATCACATGCAGGGTCCGTTCCGGCTGCCCGACGAAGATCAGGGAAGGCGACTACATCGAGATCGGCAATACCGGCGCCTACGGCCGGGCGCATGGCCGGCCGTTTCAACGGCTACGGCGCCTTCGAGGAGGCGATCCTGCTCGATGAGCCGATGCTGACGATGTATCCGCCCGAGCGCGGAGCAGCCGCGAGCCAGCGAGAGGCGCAGCAGGTCCAGGCGTGAGCGACAAGCTCCGAGTATCTGCCGGCCGAGCAAAGCTTCCTCGATCCCGTCCGCGCGGATGCCGGCGACCCGGCGTCCGCGCGGGCTGTGGTGATCCCGTTCGGGCTGGAGGCCTCCGTCAGCTACGGCGGCGGCACGGCGGCCGGGCCGGCGGCCATCCTGGCCGCCAGCCAGCAGCTCGAGCTCTACGACGAGGAGCTCGGGCAAGCGAGCCCTATCTCGACTACGGCGTGGCCGCGCTGCGCGGAGCCCGCCATCGCGCGGCCGATCGCGGCGGCGCTCGACCAGCTCGAGGGCATCGTCGAGGCTGTGCGTGGCGGCCGGGCAAGTTCCCGTTCGTGCTGGGCGGGGAGCATTCGCTGACCGCCGGCGCCGTCCGTCCTTTCGCGCGGCGCGCATCCCGACCTCGTGGTGCTGCAGCTCGATGCCCACGCGCGACCTGCGCGACGGCTACCAGGGCGAGCGCTACTCTCGCACGCGGCGGCCATGCGCCGCGTGCTCGACCTTCCTGGCGTGTCGCTGGTCTCGGTCGGCATCCGCGCCGGTCGTCGAAGGCCGGAGGTCGAGTTCTACGAGGCCAACCGCGAGCGCATTTCCATCCATTGGGCCAAGGACCAGGCGGGCTGGGACATCGAGGAGATCGTCGCGCGCCGCTGGCGGGCCGGCCGGTGTACGTCACCTTCGACATCGACGCGCTGGATGCCGCGGTCATGCCGGCGACCGGCACGCCGACGCCGGGCGGGCTCGGCTACTGGCAGGCGCTGTCCATCCTGCGGAGCGCGTGCCAGGCCGCCGGGCGCGTGGTCGGCGCCGATCTGGTGGAGTTCGCGCCCATCGCCGGCTTCCAGGCCTACGACTACACGGCCGCCGCGCTGGCCTACAAGATGCTGTCGTATGCGCTGATCGGGCGACGTCCGTAGGGTGCAATAAGGCGACAACCGCATTGCGCCGATCTCGCTGCAACGGTAGATCGGTGCAATGCGCTATCGCTTATTGCACCCTACGACTACGACCTTGGCGCCGATCCGCGCGTCTCCTGCAGCCTGGTCGCCATCACCGAGATGGTGCGCTGGTAGACCTCGGCGCGGTTCCAGTCCTTGATGACGGCGTAGTTGGCCGAGCCCGGCTCCCAGCCCTGGCCCGGCCTGCCAGCCGTGGCCTTTGAGGAAGTTGGCGGTGGAGGCCAGCATGTCGGGCACGCTGCGCATCGAGGTCGCGGCGCCCGTCGCCGTCGAAATCGACCGCATACTTGTAGTAGCCGGAGGGCAGGAACTGCGTGTGGCCGATCTCGCCGGCCCAGCCGCCGCGCAGCTGCGCGGGCGTCAGGTCGCCGCGCTCGACGATGCGCATGGCGTCGAGCAGATGGCCGGTGAAGAACGGCGAGCGGCGGCAGTCGTAGGCCAGCGTGGCGAGCGAGCGGATGATCGAGAACTTGCCGCTGCTGTCGGCGCCGTAGTTGGTCTCGAGGCCCCAGATGGCGATGATGATCGCCGCCGGCACGCCGAAGCGCTGCTCGATGCGATCGAGCGTGGCGCGGTGCGTGCGCATCAGGGCCTGGCCGCGGCGGATGAGCGGCCGGACCGACGCGGCGGGCGTAGAACTCCTCGAAGGAGAGCTTGAAGGAGCGCTGCGAGCGGTCGAGCCGGACCACCGTCGGGTCGTAGCTGACGCCGTCGAGGCGCGGACGAGATGGCGCCGGACGAGATGCCCTGCGCCGCGGCCTTGCGCTTGAAGCGCGCCAGCCAGCCGTCGAAGCCGGCGCCGCTGTTGCCGCACTCCTGCGCAAGGGCGGCGGACGGGACGCCGGCTCAAGCACCACTACGGCCGCGGCCGTTGCGGCAATCCACGATCTCCTCGGCGTCATGCGCGCTCCTCTCCGGTCTGGCCCCTGCGTCCGCGGCCCTTCCCTAGCATTGCCGGGGCGTCATGTCGCCCGCTCAACAAGGTCGTGTACTCAATTGCAGGGACTAGCAACGGCCCGCACGCCAACCGTGCCGTTTGTGTGTGGGTGTGCAACGGAAACGTCGTGTTCAGGGGGCTTACTGAGTATGACCCCAAGCGGGCCTTGAACATTCCGAACCTGGACATGCCGTTAACCAAAAGCGTGCGTGAAAATGGTCAGTCCTTCGTACCGGTGCATTGCACCGATAGGTGCATCTCACTAGGTTGTGCGGCAGTCCCGCTCAACGTTGCACGATGTGTCAACAGCAGCTGGGGGCTAAATCCTGCAGAAGCTTGTGAACCGGGCGGACGGCCAGCGGTCCGTCGGCAGAATGCAGCAGTGGGTTGGTAGCATCGGGCTCGCCGTCGCGGTTGGCGTTGTCTATTTCCTGGCCGCACAACTGGGACTTGCACTCCTCACCACAGCCGAGCGCGTGGCCGTGTTCTGGCCGGCCTCTGGCATCGCTGCCGGTGCCCTGATCGCGCTCGGGCCCCGGGCGCGAACGCCTGTTGCGGCAGGGGTGATCGTAGCGACTGTCGCAGCCAATATCATGGGGGACAGAAGCCTTTGGGCTGCTCTTGCGTTCGGCCTGCTGCAATGCGGGCGAGGCGCTCTTGGTGGCGTGGCTGATCGAACGCTGGTTTGGTCCCGCCTTCAATCTCGACAGTCTGCGCCGTGTCCTGGGGTTTTCGCTTGCTGCTGCCGCCGCAACGGCGACTGCCGCCGCGGGTGCCGCGTTGGCGATGAAGCTCTTCGGCCCTTCGACGGCGGCGTTTCTCGACGTCTGGAAGGTCTGGTTCACGTCCGACGCGCTCGGCGTCATCACGGTTGCGCCACTGCTGATCAGGGTCGCCGCGGCCGTGCGCGATGTGCCATCCTGGCGTGAGATCCTCGAGGGCACATTCGCAGTCGTCGTTGTGTCTGTAGCAAACGGATTTGCGTTGGCTCTGCTCACAGGATCCTGGTCGCTGATGGCGCCGGCTGTATTCCTGTTCCCCCTGCTGCTTTGGCTCGGCTCACGCTGCCGCCCGGTATTCGCCGCCGCGGCCGTATTCTCCATCTGCGCCGCCATTGTCTGGACGACAATCAACGATTTCGGCCGCTACGGCGACGCGAGCCAGACCATCGCAGACCGCGTGCTCGCCGCACAGGTCGCCATGCTGGGAACCACCCTCGCAGCGCTCGCCCTCGCAGCGCTGTTTGCCGAGCGGCGCCGGCATGCAAGCGACCATCGTCGCCAGCGAAGCACGACTTCGATCGGTCCTGGGTGCAGCCAACGTGATTGCGTGGGAGGTTGATCTGATCCGCGACACCGTCCACACGGAAGGTCCAGTGGCGCGGTTCCTCGACAGGCCAGACGGCATGCCCACCGGTGGCCTCGACGGCATTTGCGAGCCATGCATCCATCCCGAGGACCGTGACCGCGCGATGGCCGAATTCTTGACAGCTTTGAAGCACCTCAACCGACTACCAATTGGAGTTTCGTCTGCCCTCCTCCGGCGGTGGCGTACGATGGGTCAGGGCTGAGGCGCGATTGAGCGCGATGACGCTGGTCGCGCTGTGTCCGTTCTCGGGGGATCCACTCGCGATATCGCGCGCAGGCAAGCCGAAGAGGGGCTGCACAGAGCGAGCGCAAATTGCGCGAGCTGCTTGAAGCAGCGGCCCGTCTACGTGACGGATGCAGCGGGGCACATAACCTATTGCAACCGGGCGCCTTCGATCTGTGGGGTGCTGAGCCCACACTGGGGAAGAGATAATAAGTGGTCACAACTTCGCAACATACTATTATGCCGACGGCTCGCCAATGCCGCTGGCAGATTGTCCGACCGAGATTGCATTGAGGCAGGGTCGGGTCGCGCCGGGCGAAGCGATCATGGAGCGGAAGGACGGCACGCGCATCCCCATCGCTCACCCCACCCTGCGTGATGAAACGGGCGCGATAGTCGATTATCGTGAGCATGACAGTCGATATCAACGCACGCAAGCGGAGCTGGCCCTGGCCGAAAGCAACCTGCAGCTTGCCCTTGCTGGAAGAAGGCGGCCCTCCGTCGGCAGCTTCGCGTATGATATCGACGGGGACATTCAAACTTCCCCGGGTTATGCAGCCATTCACGGCTTTCCAGAGGAAACCACTCACATCGCACGCGACCTATGGCGGGTCGGTGTGCATCCTGAGAACCGCGGCCGAATGGACGAACTGCGAAAGCCGCGCTTTCCGCGACCAGCGGGGCGAATATGGCACCGAGTATCGCATTGTCGTTCTGGGGCCGGTCCGATGGATCGGGCGCGCTGTTTCGTCTCGTACCAGCGACGACGGCAGCCCGCGGCGGGCGGTGGGCGTCAACATCGATGTCACAGAGCGCAAACAGGCCGAAGACCACCAACGGGTACTGGTTGCCGAGCTCGACCATCGCGTGAAGAACGTGCTGGCGACAGTGAGCGCTGTCGCCGCCCGCACATTGGACACCAGCAGCTCGATGGACCAATTCGTGGCCGCCCTCGATGGTCGCATCCGATCCATGGCAACGACACACGAGCTGTTGAGCGGTCGTCGGTGGAAGGGCATACCGCTGGCAGAGCTGCTACGACACCAGCTCGCGCCCTACGCGACGAGCAACAACATGGACGTCGAGGGCCCCGATGTGCTCCTGAGCGCGGGCGCGGGCCAGACGCTAGGAATAGTATTTCACGAGCTGATTACCAACGCCGCCAAGTACGGCGCGCTTTCAACGCACGATGGACGGATATCGGTTCGGTGGCACTGGCCGCTGAACGGCAAGGTACCTGATCGGCTGGTGATCGAATGGCAGGAAATCGGCGGCCCGGCCGTCCAAGTTCCAAGCCGGTCTGGCCATGGCATGGAGGTCATTCGCGATCTCGTCCCCTATGAACTTGAAGGCACCGTCGACCTGGCGTTCGCTTCCGAGGGCGTCCGGTGTCGCGTCGACATTTCCAGTGTCCCAGCTCACCAACGTCGATCGGCTTGGCGACGAACTCAATGGAACAGATTCAGCGCAAACCAGTTCGTGATTGCCCATCAAAACGAACCCAATTGTGCGGACCGCGGTTGAAAGCGCGTGACTTTTCCTTGGGCACGCTTTCTCCGTTGGGCGGAGTGCCTAGATCGTCAGTCCTTGCGGGGCAGATCAACCTTGCAGGCCGTTGGCACATACGGAACGGCGCCCGCGTTCGAGCACGCCAGGGTGCCGGAAAACCGGGCAATTTCAGCCAGGCTGCGCGGGCGCTAGCGGCCCAAGCTGCGCATCAGGCCGCGCAGCGCTCCGGGGTGGTTGTGCAAACGCCAGCGCGGCCGAGCAGGCCCGCGGCCCGATCAGCGCACCGTTCAGAGTCAGCGTCGCGGTCGAGCCCCGATGCGGTCGGCCAGGGAAGCCCGCCAGCGAGGGGGCACTTGAGCAGGCGCGCCGTGCCGGCAAACGCGACATGCTGTAGACGTCCGATCACGCGGCCGCGCCGGGCATCGGGCACCGACTGCTGCGGCAGGGCGTTGGTGGCGTTGACGGCGATCAGCTGACGGAGCCGCCACGGCAGCGCGAGCAGCAGCATGAACGACGGGGGCATGCGTCCGCGACCAGGCTGAACACGGCGCGCCAGCACGCCAGACGCCACCGCTGATCGCGCCGCCGACACCATGCGCGGATCTGGCGGCCGCCAGCGCGGCTGCCCAGCGCCGGATGAGTCGCACGAGACGACGCGCGCCGAGCCCGGCCGCGCTCATGAGGACCTGCCGACGGTGGAGGACTGGCCGTCGAAGAGATGCGACGTGACGATCGGAGGCATCAATAATGGCGGCACGTAAGGGGTCGCGAACAGGCCGACGGCGACGCCGGTCGGCAGCAGGTAGCGCACGGCCGGGAAGGACGTGCGAGGCACGCCGAGGCTGGCGCGTGCAGCCCTGCGGTACGGACGCCGTACCGGCAGCTGGCGGGGCAGGGGCGCGGCGAAGGGCAGCCGCGTGAGCCAGCAACGCGGCGATGATGGCGCCGTAGCTCAGCGCGTTGAGCGACGAAGCACCAGGCCTCCGAGGACGTACAGGCAGGCACCACGCTTCGCCGGCAATCGCGCGGGCCGACGCATGCGCCGACGATTGAACACCATGGCGCTGACGCCGAGCGTGGCGCTGGTGATCCAGCGCGCGCTCCTCGACGATGTCCTTGATCAGCGTCTGGCGAACCGTCGGCATCGAAGGCGTTGGCGATGCCGATCCAGCGCCGGCGATGGCGAGGTAGGGACGGCGATGCTCGGCAACGCCGGTCGCCGGCGATCGACGGCGAGCGGGCGCCGAGCGCGCCGCCAGCACCAGGTCGATGACGATCAGCATCGGCAGGCGCGGCAGGCGGTCGGCGGCGAGGCCGGCGACGGGAGCCCCAGGAGGAGATAGAAGATGTTGAGGCGAAAGCCGGTCGAGGCCCGGCGAGAACGATCAGTGCGTGGAGGCGATGAGCACCGGCCAGGGCCAGTGGCGACGCTGCTGGATCAGCCGCCGATCACCGAAACCGTGTGGCCCGCGACATAGAGCGAAAGCGCCGCTTGGTCAGCGCCGGCGGCACGGCTTACAGATGCCAGTCCGCCACCTTAGCCTTCTCCCCGGCCCGCTTTTCGACGGCAGGCTACGGCCGGACGGTGCCAGCGGCAAGACCGCCTTGCTGGGACCGCCCACTGCGAGGCCGGACCACGCGTTGACACCAGGGGGAAATTCTGACAGTCCCCGCCCGGCCCAAAATCGCTCCCAGCAACTCTCGCGTGGTGTGGAAGACTTTGCAGCAAGTCCTCTCGACCGTCATCGGCGTCCTGATCGGCCTTGTCGTGCTGTGGCTGGTGCTGCCGTCCGTGGTGCAGTTCAGCATGTGGCTGCGCGCGCGACTGCTGCCGCTCAAGTCAAAAACTTGACGCCCGGTTCCCGGAATGGCGCAAACTGCTGCTGCCGCCTCCCGCGCCATCGCCGCCAGCCAGCGACGTTCCGGCTGTGCCGCGTGCCGCTGCCGGCACCGACGAAGAGCCGCTGAGCGCGCGCACTGCACCGCCTGGAAGGCGTGTTCGGCGCTTCCACGGCCAATGCCGCGCACCGCGCGAGCTGGGCGACACAGCACCTTCCGCGAGGCGGTGCGACCTGCTGACGCGTCCCAGCGTGCCTCGACACCGTCATTCAATACGCCCTGGGCGCCAACTGGGCACGCTCGCCTGCGCGGCACTCGACGCGCTCGCCAGCGCCCCGCGGCAGCGAGGGCGGCTGGCGAAACCGTGGCGAATTAAAGCTCAATCCTGGCCCATGCACTTCGCGCTCGAATTTCCTCGGCGCCGAGAAGCGCCCGCCCATCGGCGCGCCGCCCGTCGGCGCCAGGACTGGTGGGCCGAGAACGTCATCCCCATGCTGTTCCGCGACTACTTCGCGCCGAGCGAGCGCCTCGGCGACGCGCCTGCGTTCGGCGTCGGCGCTGCGCGCGACAGTCGGCCGCCCGGCACGATCAAGGCGCTTCTCGTGCGCATCAATCATCCGCTCGCCGCCGCCCTGGTCCAAGCAGCTCGACACCTTGCAGCGCGCCAGCATCGACGCGCGTTCCTGGCCTCGTTCGGCCGCTTCTGGGCGGAACGCCAGAACCCTGAGGTGCTGGTCGAGCCGGAGCGCGTGGCGCGAGGCCTGGCGACGCCGCAGAGGCCGCCTCCTACAGGCGCCGGCGCGGTCGCTGCTCGTCAGCGGCGATCGCCGCGTCGGCAAGACCTCGTTCCTGCGCCTGCTGGCGGCGCCGTCTCCGACGCCAGGGCTGGACGGTGTTCGAGGCCAGCGGCGCCGACCTGCATGGCGGGCCAGCAGTGGTTCGGCCAGCTCGAGGGCCGCATCCAGCGCACCATCGAGGAGCTGGCGGTCTCCAGAAGGTGATCTGGTACATCCCCGACATCCTGCAGATCGCGCATCGTGCACGCACCAGGGCCAGGCCGCCAGCATCCTCGACCAGATCCTGCCGGCC
>ERZ1370068.10010-contig-8744_pt1 | contig 23557 bp, 30 predicted proteins | sample MGYA00561227_ERZ1370068 | MGnify/ENA primary metagenome ERZ1370068 (study PRJEB38410, sample SAMEA6850437) | metagenome | study: Metagenomic assessment of the ecological functions of the soil: analysis of the soil microbiota associated with the...
CCAGTTACGTATTGCTTCTTCGAGGCCTCCGCCGAACAGGGCGAAGGCTTCATCGATTGCGAGCCGCGAGCGCGGACCGGCGGGGGCACTCGTCCCGATCCCCGGACTGCCGGGCGGACGCATCCTGACCATCCGCATGCTCGACGACCGGCCTTGCGAAGGAGCTCTCGCGGCAGGTCGGCGTCGAGATCCATCTCCTGCCCGTCACGGCCTGGCTCGAATCGGTCGAGCCGGCCTACCGCGACATGCACTCGGAGGCGCTCGCGACCGGCGACATCGCGGTCGCGCCGATTCCCGCGCGCAACCAGTTCGCCGCGAGCCTGCCGCTCTTCGCCTCGACGGGCGAAGCCATCCTCCTCATCGAGGCGCGGCTCCCGCCGAGCAGGTCGCGGGCGCGGTTTCGAGCTTCGTGCGCCGGCTCGCATTCGTCACGCTCCTGCTCACCCTCGTTGCGCTCTTCGTTTCGCTCGTCCTCGCGCGCCGGATCGGCACGCCGCTCCAGGCGCTGGCCACCTCCGCGGAGCGGCTCGGCCAGGGCGATTTCTCCTCCTCGATCCCGGCCCAGGGCACGCAGGAAGTCGAGGCGCTCGCCCGCACGATGGAAGACATGCGACGCAACCTCATGGACCTGACGGCGACGCTGCGCCATCGCGAGGCCGAGGCCCAGGCCGTGCTGCAGGGCGTGGTCGAGGGCGTCTATGCGGTGGATGCCGACCGGCGCATCCGTTACCTGAACCCGCAGGCCGCGAAAATGCTCGGCGCGCCCGCGTCCGACCTCATCGGCAAGTTCTGCGGCGACGTGCTGAAACCGCGCGACGTGAATGGCCGGCGTCCCTGCGACTTCTGCTGCCCGATCTACACGGCGCGCGACGACGGCAAGGCGCAGGCGACGGAATACCTCGAGGCGGGCGGCACGCCGCGAACCGTCGTCATCACGAGCGCCGCGCCGAGCGCGGGCCTGCAGGTGCAGGTCCTGCGCGACGAGACCGAGCTCGAGGCCGTGCGCCGTGCGCGCGACTCCGTGCTCGCGAACATCTCGCATGAATTCCGGACGCCGCTCGCGGCGCAGCTCGCCTCGGTGGAGCTGATGCTGGACGGTCTCGACACCATGCCGCGCGAACGGCTCGGGGACCTGCTCGAAGCGCTGCAGCGCGGGACGCTGCGCCTCACGCGCCTCATCGACAACCTGCTGGAGAGCGTCCGCATCGAGTCCGGCCAGCTCGGCATCCGGCGCCAGCCGGTCGCGCTCGCCCAGGTCGTGGAGGACGCCGAGGATCTCGTCGGCGGGCTGCTCACGCAGCGGCGCCAGGTGCTGCGCGTGGCGCTGCCGGAAGACCTGCCCACGATCACGGGCGATGCGCCGAGGCTCACGCAGGTCGTCACGAACCTCCTCGCCAATGCGAGCAAGTTCGGCCCCGAGGACAGCGAGATCTCGGTCGGCGCCGCCGCGGTCGCGGGGCAGAAGATCGAGCTGTGGGTCGCGGATGCCGGGCCCGGCGCGCCGGAGCTCGAGGGCACCTCGATCTTCGAGCGCTTCTACCGCGCCGCGGACCAGGAGCCTGACCCGAAAGGCCTCGGCCTCGGCCTCTGGATCGTGAAGTCCATCGTCGAGCGCCACGGCGGTGAAGTCCGCGCGGCGCGGACGCCGGCACGGACTCACGCGGTTCACGGTCACGCTGCCGCTGGTCGCGGAAGCCTCATGAAGCTCCTGGTGGTCGACGACGATCCGGACCTGGCCGCGCTCGTCGCGTTCGCGCTGACGAATGCCGGCTATTCCGTCGTCAAGGCGGGCGACACCGCCGAGGCGCTGCGCGTCTTCGACGCGGAACTTCCGAATCTCGTCATTCTCGACATCAACCTGCCCTCGGGCAGCGGCTTCGACGTCTGCAAGAACATCCGCGGCCGCTCGGCCGTGCCGATCATGATGCTGACGGCGCGCGGCGAAGAGGAAGACCTGGTGCGGGCGCTCGAGCTCGGCGCCGACGACTACCTGACCAAGCCCTTCAGCCCGCGCACGCTCCTGCGCTCGCGTCAAGGCGCTGCTGCGCCGCTCGGGCATCGAGGCCGGCGGACAAGGTGGAAGCCGGGCAGGTGTCGCTCGACCTCGAGGCCCATGCGATCTCGATCGCGGGCGGCGCGCCCATCCGCCTCACGCGGCTCGAGACGCGGCTCCTGCAGATCCTCGTCGCGCAGGCGGGACATGTCGTTTCGGCGGAGCGGCTGCTCGCGCACGTCTGGGGTCATCGGGGAAGCGGAGACCGGCAGCTGCTGAAGCAGCTGGTGCACCGGCTCCGGCAGAAACTCGAGAGAGATCCCGCCGGAGCCGATCTGCTGCACACCGAGTCGGGCGTCGGCTATCGCCTGAAAGCCTGACTCCGCCCTTACTTCTTCGCGTAGATCTGGTCGAACAGGCCGCCGTCGGCGAAGTGCTTCTCCTGCGCCTTCGCCCAGCCGCCGAAATCCGCGATCGTCACCATCTTCACGTCCGGGAAAGTGGCGGCGTACTTCTTCAGCACCGGCCTCGTTCCGCGGCCGGTAGTAGTTCTTCGCGATGATTTCCTGGGCCTCGGGCGAGTACAGGTACTCGAGGTAGGCGCGCGCGAGGTCCGTCGTCTTGTGCCGCAGGGTCACGCGGTCCACCACGGCCACCGGCGGCTCGGCGAGGATGCTGAGCGAGGGCACGACGATCTCGAACTGGTCCTTGCCGAGCTCGTTGACGGCCAGGAACGCCTCGTTCTCCCAGGCGATCAGGACGTCGCCGATCCCGCGCTGCGCGAACGTCGTCGTCGAGCCGCGGGCGCCCGTGTCGAGCACCGGCACGTTCTTGTAGAGCTTGCCGAGGAAAGCCGCGGCCGTCGCCTCGCTGCCGCCCGGCTGCTTGAGCGCCCAGGCATAGGCCGCCAGGTGGTTCCAGCGCGCGCCGCCCGAGGTCTTCGGATTCGGCGTGATCACCGCGACGCCCGGCCGCGCGAGGTCGCCCCAGTCCTTGATCTTCTTGGGGTTGCCCTTGCGGACGAGGAACACGATCGTCGAGGTGTAGGGCGCGCTGTTGTTCGGCAACCGCGTCTGCCAGTTGGCCGGCAGCAGCTTGCCCTGCTTCGCGAGCTGGTCGATGTCGTAGGCGAGCGCGAGCGTCACGACGTCGGCCTGCAGGCCGTCGATGACCGTGCGCGCCTGCTTGCCGGAGCCGCCATGCGACTGCTTGACTTCGATGACCTGGCCGGTCTTCTGCTTCCAGTGCGCGATGAACGCGGCGTTGTAGTCCGCGTACAGCTCGCGCGTCGGGTCATACGACACGTTCAACAGCGTCGTCTCCGCCGCGCCGGCGCTCGCGATGAACAACATCGCGCCGGCCGCGACGCCGGCGATCCGGCTCCATGCACTGCGGGTCTTCATGATTCCATTCTCCATGTTCAGAAACCGACCGCGAGGCGGAGCTGGTAGGCGTCCTCGTCCCTGCGATCCGCGCCGAGCGGCAGCGCCGCCCTCGAAGGTCGTGTGCTCGTAGTCGAGCAGCCACTTCACGTTCTCGTTGAGGTACCAGTTTAGGCCGATACCGTACGAGTCGGCCTGGCTCGCGGAAACGCGCCGGGTCGGCAAACGAGTCGGCCGCCGCCGCTGAAGGCGTTCTCGTCGACGTTGAGCTGCTGCACGCGGGCCTTGATCTCGAATGCGCCCCAGGTGCCCTCGCTCGGCGAGAAGCGCGTCTTCGGCTGGAAGCCCTTGAAGGACGCCTCTTCGCCGGTCAGGAAGTACGAAACCGCGAACTGCCAGGCGTTGGTGTCGACCGTCGCCTCGCGGATCCCGCTCGGGACCACGCGCGAGACGTCCTGCGAGACCTCGGTGTACTCAGCCGAGGACACCGAAGCTGCCGACGTAGTAGTACGCCTGCGGCGCGATGCGGATGCGCTCGCCGTCCGCGATCGTAGCCGCAGCCGTCGACGGGGCCGTGCCCGCGGCCCGGAAGCGGAAGAACTGCGACTGGCCGGGCGTGCGGAAGGCGGGCAGGAGCGGCTGCGCCGCCGTGCCGACCTGGTCGGTGTAGGAGCCGCCGATGCCGAAGCCGAGGCCGCGGATCGCAAAGCTGTCGCTCTCCGCGAACGGCTGCGCGAAGAGGCGAAGCGCGTATTCCTTGTCGTTGTTGATGTCGAGGTCCGTGAAGGTCTCGCTGCTGCCGCCGTCGTTGGAACCGTTCAGGTAGGCGGCCTGGTACGAGAAACGCCCACCCGCCAGGTCACCGGCGAGCTGCAAGCCGATGTCGCGGTTCGTCACGAGGCTCGTCGGGAAGCCGCGCTGCACCCAGCGCATGTCATTGGCCGACTGCAGGCGCTCGAGGCCGATCGGCGCCTTGAACTTGCCCAGCTGGACCTGCGCGCCCGGCTTGAAGCGGGCGTTGACGTAGGCGTCCTGGATGACCGTGCGGCCCTGGCCGAAGTCCGGCATGAACTTGAAGTCGTAGATGCTGGCGAAGGTGCCCTCGATCGTCGGGCGCACGCGGGTCGCCACGAAGGTGTCGAACGTGCCGCCCGGGTCCGTCCCGGAGATGTTGCGGTAGTCGAGGTGCAAGGTGCCGCGCAGGCGAATCTGGTTCTTGCCGTCGGCCGACTTCAGGCTGAAGCCTTTCGGGCCCGCGGCGACGACCGGCGTCGATTCCTTCGCGGAAGCCGCAGCTTCATCGCCGATCTCGAGCTTGCGCTCGAGCGTCTTGATCTTCTGGTCCTGCTCCTCGATACGCTTCAGCAGCTCTTCGTTCGTCACTTGCGCCTGCGCGGCAAACGGTGCGGCAAGTAAGGGTCGCAATCACGGCGGCGCGCAGAATTCTGTTGTTGCCCATGGGATTCCCGGACCTCCAAGTCCTGTTTCAGGTTCGGGGGCCATGCTAGGGAGCCGTGGTTATCGCGTCAGTCGGTGGGCGGTGACGATTCGGTCTCAGTGAGGGTTTTGAGCCACGGATAGCCGTCTGAGTGGCAATTTTGCGACATAGGTCCGGTGTGCGGCTCAATGCAGCTGCACACCGCCTTGCTCGTCATTCAGGCGCCGCAACTGTCGGCCCAGCGCATCGACGTTGGCCTCGGTCGCCTCCAACGCGAGCTGTTGTCGTGGCGGGAGCACCCGGCGGGCTTCACTGCGCAGCAAGCTGCTCTGCTGTCGCCACAGCGCAGCTTCCCGGTTGCTTTCCTGCGTCAGCGCCTCGCGCTCCTCGACTTGCGGCAGTCCGTAGCCGGCGTCCGGCAGCAGCATCGCCGGACGGCTCAGGATGCCCTCGAGGCGCAGGACGTCCTGCAGGGCGGCGAGCGTGTCCGCGCCGGCGGCGCGCTGGTCTGCATCGCGGCCCAGGAAGCGTCGCTTGAGTTCATCGCGCGCGCGCAGTTCCAGGCGGCGCAGTGCAGCCTCTTCCAGCAGCAGAGAGCGCGGCGCTCGCGCGCAGGTCCGCGCGTCCCAGCCAGGGCGCGCGTTCACCGGCGGGCAGGTCGAGCCAGTCCTGCACCTGCCCTTGCGGCAGCTGCAATGCCTGCCGCGCCACTTCGAACATCGCCTGGTAGCGCGCACTCAACGCGTCGAATCGGTAGCCCCGGCGCAGGGCCTCGTCGCGATCCTCCAGCACCGTGGTATCGGCGATGCCCGCGCGCTCCAGCCGATGCAGCAGGCCGGTGGGCGTGATGCTGGCCAGATGCTCGCCCGCCAGCCGCGGCACGCCGTCGTGCAGCAGCTTGAAGGTCTCCACGGCGCAGTTGTTGCTGAGGAAGTAATACCGGCCGTCGTAGTTCCAGTGCAACCGCGCGGTGCGTTCCAGCAGGGCCGCGATCTCGGCCGGGTCCAGCTGCAACGGGATCGACTGCAGGCCGCGCAGCTCGACCTTGGTGTACTCCTCGATCACCTGGTCCAGGGGCAGCACGAACAGGCGCGAGGGATAGGAGCCCGTGAGGCCGCGCCAGTTGGAGATCTGCACGTCGCCCACGAACGCGCGAAACGACAGCACGAGGTGGTATTGCAGGTCGTACCGGCAATCGGGGCCGCGCGCGCGGCCCGGCGCGCAGACCACCAGCCGCAGCATGCTGTGCCCCCAACGGCTCATCGGCTGCCTCGTTGCCTTCGGCGAGCAGGTATTCGACTGCGTAGACGCGGTCGGGGTCGAGCTGCGAGCAGCGGCGGGAGGTCCGCATCGGCGCCGGCCTGCAGGTACACGAAGTCGGGCGCGCATGGGGCCTGCGATGGCGCGCTGCCGAAATGCGCGGCGAAAAAGCGATCGAGGGCCGGCCGGCGGCAGGCGTAGGCCGGATCCAGCAGGAAATATTCGAGATTCACCGCGACGAACTCGACCGGGCTTTCCAGCTCGTAGCGGTCCGGGCTGCGGTCGCTGAAAGCATTGTGCGAGGTGCGAAGGCCGAGCCGCATCGGGCTGACCTGCCAGCCGGCGAGATCGAGCAGGCGCGGATCGCGCGACAGCTGGCCTCGCGGCGCGCGGTCATAGAAATGTGCCAGCTCGTGGATGACCGGCCGCCAGCGCCGCGCGCGTGGCCGGATCCTCGATGCCGGCATCCGCCGGTCGCGCCATCCAGCTGTCGAGCAGCGCGCGGTTCAGCAGCAGCCGCGCCGTCGCGCGGCCGTGAACTGCCTGCGGGCGAGGTCGTCACGCCATTCCACTTCGATTCGCCGGTCCAGCGCGTCCGCCCAGGCGGCGGGCAGGCGCTGGACGGCGTCAGCCAGGAGTTGCTGCGTGGCCGCGGACTGGGCCGGTGTCAGCGAACGGTCGACCGCCTGCAATTGCAGCGCTGCCTGCGCAGGTCCTGCGCAGGCCAGCAGGAAAAGCGCCGGCCACGCGGTCAGCGGCCGGCGCCCCAGGCTCACAACGCCAGGATTGCCTGCGCCAGCTGCATGTCGCTGGCGCGCCGCGCGCCCGCATTGTGCTCACGCAGATGCCGGAGCGCCGCCTCGAGCTGGGCGCCGCGGATGCGTCCGTCGCTGGCGACGAAGCTGGCGGCGTCATCGCGGGCCTGCAGCACCAGCTTGTCGTTGCCGGACGAGCTGTGGGACGAGGCCGACGAACCGGCTGCGGAGGAGCCGGCCGAGGTTGCGGCGAAGCTGCCGGCGATGGCCGGAGCTTATCGAACAGGCCAGCAGGGCGAGGATCAGGGTTGCTCGAATCATTGGGATGTCTCTGGTTTGGATGTGTCCGGATCTTACTCAGTTACTTGCCGATGCAGAAAGTTGCGAAGACCGCCCCGAGCAGCGCGTCGCTCGAGACTTCGCCCGTGATCTCCCGAGCGCCAGGTGCGCCTGCCGCAGCTCCTCCAGCAACCAGTTCGAACGCGGCGCGCTCACCCAGGCGTCCCTGCGCCACCTCGAACAGGCTCTGCGCCCGGGCGAGCGCGTCGAGGTGCCGGCGGCGCGCCGACCAGGCGCCGCTCTCCGACTGGTAGCCCGCGGCCGCACTTGAGCTGCTCGCGGAGCACTCCCAGGCCATCGCCCGTCAGCGCCGAGACCGCGATCGCCGGCCGATCCTCGAGCACCGGCACGGGTCGGGCGTCCGGCAGGTCCACCTTGTTCCAGACGACGAGCGTCGTGGTGCCGCCGGGCAGCGTCGCCCTGCTCGCCCGCGGCAAAGCCGAGCGTCGCGTCCACCACGTAGAGGACGAGGTCCGCGCGGCTCATCTCCATGCGCGCGCGCCGGACGCCCTCGATCTCGATCACGTCGTCCGTGTCGCGAAGGCCGGCGGTGTCCACGACGTGGATGGGCAGGCCGTCCACGTGGATGCGCTCGCGCAGGAGGTCGCGGGTCGTGCCCGGGATCGCGGTGACGATCGCCGCATCGAAACCCGCGAGCGCGTTCAGGAGGCTCGACTTGCCCGCATTCGGCCGGCCCGCGATCACGACGTGCAGGCCGTCGCGCAGCGCCCGGCCCTGGCGCACGGTCTCCGCGATCGCCGCGAACTGGGCATTGATTTCCGCGAGCCGGTCGCGCACTTCCGGTGTCGCGAGGAATTCCGCATCCTCGTCCGGGAAATCGATCGCGGCTTCGACGTACGCGCGAAGTTCCATGACCCGCGCGGCGAGGCCCCTGGATCTCGTGCGAGAAGACGCCCGAGAGCGAGCGCAGCGCCGCCCTGCGCGGCCTCCGCGGAGCCCGCCGCAATCAGGTCCGCGATCGCCTCCGCCTGCACGAGGTCGAGCTTGTCGTTGTGGTAGGCGCGCTCGGTGAACTCGCCCGGCCGCGCGAGCCGCGCGCCGAGCTCGAGCGTGCGCTCGACGAGCAGGTCCATCACGACCGGGCCGCCGTGGCCGTGCAGCTCGAGCACGTCCTCGCCCGTGAAGGAATTCGGCGCGGGAAAGTAGATCGCGAGAGCCTGACGTCGATCAGTCTGGCCGGCGCCATCCGAGAATGACGGCGACGGCCGCATGCCGCGGCGCGGGGAGCTGCCCCAGCACGCCGGCCCCGATCGAGCGCGTCTCCGGGCCGGAGATGCGGACGATGCCGATGCCGCCGCGGCCGGGCGGCGTCGCGCTCGCGACGATCGTGTCGGCGACGGCGCTCATGCCCGCCGCGTGCGCGAGGACCGCGAGACCGAGCAGGCCCGGTTGCGGATGCGTGATGACGAATGTCGGGATGGCGGAGAGCCAGGCCGAGTACGGAGCCTTGTCCTCGAAGGCGCGGCGGAACGTGACGGCATCGAAGCGCGCGCCCCAGCGCGGCAGGATTCCGCCCGCGAGGTAGACGCCGCCGCGGGCGCCGGCGATCAATGCGAGGTTCCCGGCCACGCGGCCGAGCCAGCGCGTGAAGAGCGCGTGCGTGTGAACCGCATCCGGCTCGCCGCGCCAGGCGGCCTCGTCGATCTCGGGTCCCCGCAGCTGCTTGCCCGAAACCGCGGCGTAAAGCCGTTCGAGGCCCGGGCCGCAGAGCACGGTTTCCGCCGACACGCGCCCGTGCAGCACGGCGCAGTCGCTGCCAGATCTCGAGCTCATCGTCCTCCACCGGCGCGAGGTCGACATGTCCGCCATCGCCGGCGATCGCGATCCAGCCGCCGCGGCCCGGCGCGCCGATCGCCGTGCCGAGCCCGGTGCCGGGACCGAGGACCTGCGACCGGCGTGCCGGGACCGGCACGCCGCCGCCGCAGGGCACCAGCGATTCGCGCGGCAGGCGCGGGATCGCCTCGGCGATCGCGCCGAAGTCGTTCACGAGCACGACGCGCGGCACGCCTGCGGCGCGCGCGAGCTCGGCGGGCGACAACAGCACGTCGGCGTTCGTGAGCCGGATGCTGCGTCGGGCGAGACGGCGCCCGCGCCGCCGAAGGCCGCTGCCTGCACGCGCCCGTTTGCCACCCGGCGCAGGAAGGCCGTGACGGTGGACGCGACATCGGCATTCGTCGGCACTTCCTCGACCGTGCCGAGCTGCCAGCCGCCCGGCGTATGTTCGGCCAGCGCAAGGCGGGTGCGCGTTCCGCCGACGTCGCAGACGAGAATCATGAGGATCGCCATCATACGGCTACAGGCGGCGGGCCGGCTGCGGCTCACTCGTGCCGGAGCGCCTCGATCGGGTCGAGGAGCGATGCGCGGCGCGCGGGCCAGAGCCCGAAGAGGAGGCCGACGCCCGCGCTGAACCCGAACGCGAGCAGCAGCGAATCCGCCGTGACCGCGGTCTGCCAGCCCGGCGAAGTGCGAGAGCGCGCCCGCGACGCCGATGCCAAGGGCGACGCCGACCGCGCCGCCGAGCAGGCACAGGATCACGGACTCGACCAGGAACTGCCGCAGGATGTTGCCGCGCGTCGCGCCGATGGCCTTGCGGATGCCGATCTCGCGCGTGCGCTCGGTGACGGTCACCAGCATGATGTTCATGATGCCGATGCCGCCTACGACAAGACTGACCCCCGCTATTCCCGCCAGCAGGAAGCCGAGGATCTGTGTCGTCTCCCGCTGGGTCGCGAGGAACTGGCGGCGGTCGAGCAGCGTGAAGTCGTTGTCGCGCCCGGGCGCGAGGCCGTGTTCGCGGCGCAGCACGCGCTCGATCTCGACCATCGCTGGCGCCGAGGTCGCTCCGCGCGCCACCTGCACCGAGATCGTCTGCACCTCGTCGTCGCCCGTGATGCGAAAGCGCGACGTGCCGAGCGGGATGTAGAGATCGTCGTCCGGGCTGCCGTAACCGAAGGCGCCCTTGCGCCGGTAGATGCCGACGACCTCGAAGGGCATGTTCTTGACGATCACCGTCGCGCCGACGAGGCTCGCGGGCGGCACCTGAGCTGTTCCGGCACTTCGCCGCCGAGCACGGCCACGCGCGTGCCGCGCAGCGTCGTCGGAGGCCGTGAACATCTTTCCGTACTCGAGCTCGTAGCCATTGACGCGCGCGTGTTCCGGCAGCGTGCCGATCACCTGGATGTTGATGTTCCGCGCGCCGAGCCGCACCTGCTGGCGCCCGCTCTGTTCCGGCACGACGCGCCGAGACGTGGCGCGCATCGCCGCGCGAGCGCCTCCGAGTCGTCGATCGTGAGCGTCTCGCTGGTCGCGGGCGACGCCGCCCATCCAGCGCATGCCGGTCGTGACGGTGAGGACGTCGGCGCCGAGCGTCGCGAGCTGCGCGCTCCACTGCGGCCTGCGCGCCGCGGCCGAGCGCGAGCATCGCGATGACGGCGGCGACGCCGATGATCACGCCGAGCATCGTGAGCGCGGAGCGGAACAGGTTGCCCCGCATCGAGTCGAGCGCGAGGCGGACCGTCTCCCCAGAACGGCATCAGCGCTGCCGGGCGGGCGCGGCCGGCGGTGCGCCCGTGGTCGCGGGCTTCTGCGTGAGTCCCGGGATGCCGCCGCGGCGGCTCGCCATTATCCTGGATCTGCTGCTGGACCTCGATCAGGCTCGGCCGTCGGCAGCAGGAGCGCCTGCTCGCCCTCCGCGAGGCCGCCCGTGATCTCGACGCGATCGAGATCGGTGATGCCCGTCTCGACGGGCGTCGGCGTGTTCTTCCCGTCCTTCACGGCGACGACTCCACAGCCCGCGGCCGAGCCCGAGCGCGCCGCTGCGCCTCGCCGGCGCCGCGCGCACGCCGTGTCGCCCTGCGCTGCCTGCCGGCGCGCCGACCTCGGTGCGGAGCTTTTCGGCATCGAGGCCGAGGATTTCGGCCGTCGTGTCGATCGTCCGCGCCGCGCGCAGCGCCATGACGGGCAGCGGTCAGCACGCATCGCGCTTCGGCACACGTCGAAGACCGCATCCACGTTCATGCCGGGCTTGAGGAGCCCTCCTCGTTCCCGACGTTGATCAGCACCGGCGAACATCGTGACGTTCTGGTCCGACGACGGCCTGCGGCTCGATCTTCTCGACCGCGCCCGCGAACTCGCGGCCCGGGAAGGCCGTGACGTGAATCGCGCGGGAACTCCGGCGCGCGAGCTTGCCGATGTCGGTCTCGTCCACGCGCACGCGGCGCGCACGCGCGTGAGGTCCGCCATGCGTGAGGATCACGGTGCCGCCGCCCACGTCGCGCGTCGGCGAGGAAATGACCTGGCCGCGCCTCGACCAGGCGCGGTCAGGATCGTGCCCGCAGACGGCGCGCGCATCGCTCCGTGTCGTCGAGGCCGATGCGCGCGTTCTCGAGCGCGACGCGGGCCGCGACCGGTCGCCGCGCGCGTGTTCGCGACTTCGAGCTCGAGCGCCTCGAGCCCGACTGGTTGATCCAGGCGTTCGCGCGCAGCTGTCGCCCCGCTCCATCTGCGTATTCCGCCGTCGCCTCGCGCTGGCGCGCGGCATTGAGCTCCGCCTGCGCCTGGTCCACGAGGTGGTCCTTCGGCGTGCGCCGGTCGATGCGCACGAGGAGCTTGCCGGCCTCGACCGTGTCGCCGATCTCGGACGTGAGCTCGAGGATCTCGCCGGAGGCCTTGGATTTCACCTCGACGGTCGCGACCGGCTCGATCGTGCCCGAGGCCTCGACCGTCACTTTCAGGTCGCCGCGGGTGACGGCCGCCGTCTCGTAGTGCGGCGGCGGCGGCGCGCCCTCGCCGCAGGCGGCGAGGATGCCCGGCAAGCGCACACGGGACAGCCGCGCGCCGCACGGCGTCACGCAGCCGCATGGGTTCCTCCGGTATTCGGCGCATCACTCACGACGAGACCGTCGCGAAGCTGGATCGTTCGGCCGGCGCGGTCCGCGACCGCGCGCTCGTGGGTCACGAGCACGATCCGTGCTGCCGGCCCGGTGAAGTGCGTCGAAGAGCGTGAGGATCTCGGCGCCGGTCGCGCTGTCGAGATTGCCGGTCGGCTCGTCGGCGAGGCAGGAGCGCCGGCGCTGCGTCACGAGTGCGCGGGCGATCGCAACGCGCTGTCGCTGCCCGCCGGAGAGCTCGGCCGGCGATGGGCGCGCGCGGTCGTCGAGCCCCGACTTTCAGGAGCGGCCTCGCGCGCGCCGGCGCCGCTCGGCGGCGCGCACGCCCGCGTAGACGAGCGGCATCTCGACATTCGCGCAGCGCCGACTGCCGCGGCAGCAGCGCAGAAGGTCTGGAACACGAAACCGATTTCGGCGATTGCGGACATGCGCGAGCTCGAGCTCGGAGAGTTCGAGACACGAGCTTCCCGTTCAGCCAGTAGCGCGCCGCTGTCGGGCGTGATCCAGGCAGCCGAGCAGGTTCATGAGCGTGGACTTGCCGCAGCCCGAGGGGCCCATGATCGCGACGTACTGCCGCGGCGCACGACGAGATCGACGCCCCGGAGCGCATGGATCGTCGCCTGCCCCATCCTGTAGTGGCGGCCGAGCGCTTCCGTGCGGATCGTGTCCATGCGCGGTCAGTTCGTTCGCTGCTTCTTCGCCTCGGCCTCGACCACGCGGCTGATCTTCCACTGCTGCGCGATCGAGAGCACGGTGTTCGTGATCCAGTAGAGCACGAGGCCCGCGGGGAACCACAGGAACATGAAAGTCATGACGAGCGGCATGAACGGCGAAGACCTTCGCCTGCACCGGGTCCGGCGGCGTCGGGTTCAGCTTGTACTGGAAGAACATCGCGCGCGCCCATCAGGGCCGGCAGGATGAAATACGGATCGCGCGACGACAGGTCCTGGATCCAGCCGATGAACGGCGCCTGGCGCATCTCGACGCTCTCGAGCAGCACCCAGTAGAACGCGAGGAAGAACGGGATCTGCACCAGCATCGGCACGCAGCCGGCGACCGGGTTGATCTTCTCGCGCTTGTAGAGCTCCATCATCGCGCGGGCCTGCTCCTCGCGATCGTCCTTGTAGCGCTCCTGCACCGCCTTGATGCGCGGCGCGACCGTCTTCATCTTCGCCATCGAGCGGCCGCTCGCCTCGGCCAGCTTGTAGAACACGAGCTTGATGAGCAGCGTCGTCAGGATGATCGTGAAGCCCCAGTTGCCGACGTATTCGTGGATCTTCGACAGGATCCAGAACAGCGGCTGGGCGAGGATCGTGAGCCTGCCGTAGTCGGCGGCGCGGCGAAGTTCGGGCCCGGCGGCTGCGAGCTGGTCCTGCAGCTTCGGACCGACGAAGAGCGTCTCGGTGAAGTCCGCGCTGCCCCCTGCCGGCACGACTTCTGCCGGGCCGACGGCGCGGAAGAGGTAGTCCATGTCCTTGACGCGAAGTTCGTACTGGTAGGTCTTGCCCGCCGCCGGCACGATCGCCGCGACGAAATGGTGCTGCAGGGCCGCGATCCAGCCGTTCGTGACCGGAGCGCGAGAGTTTCGCGTCGTCCACGTCCTCGATCTTCAGCTTCTGGTATTTCTCGCCGTCGTAATACGCGCGGGCCGCGGAAGGAATAGGTGTCCGGGTCCCACATCGAGCGCTTGTTGCCGGGCGAGTGGCGCAGGAGCTGCGCGTAGGATGCGAGCTTCACCGGCGCCGCGCCCGCATTCACGACGTGATAGCGCAGGTCCACCCTGGTACGAGCCGCGGTGCAGGACGAAAGTCTTCGTCACCGAGAGCCCGGCTCCGTCCGACCAGGTGAGCGGCACTTCGAGCGCATCGCTGCCCGCCGCCAGCTGGTATTCTGGACGCGGCGCTCGTGAACGGCGCCTTGTGGTTCGGCTCGCTGCGCCCCCGCCTCCCCGTCGTCAGGCCCGACTGGAACAGGAACTGTGTCGCCGGCGAATCCGTGTTGAAGCAGCCGCACCGGCGTCTTCGGGTCGTTCTTGTGCAGCGGATACTGCGTGATGTCCGCGCGGATCAGCTCGCCGCCGGAGAGGCTCGCGTCCATGTCGAGCACGTCGGTGACGATGCGGACCTTGGCCGCGCCGGCGATGGCTGCCGACATCGTGCCCGGCACGGCGGTCGGCTGCGCGGCCGGCGTCGCTTCGCCCGTCACCGACTGGCAGTTCGGCGGAGAGTCCGTCCTGCGGGCTCGCGGAGGGCGGGAGTTTGCGGTCGACGCCTGCGCCGCCGGCGTTTCTTTCACGACCGCGGCGTGGTCTTTCGTCCAGGCCTGAAAATTGAGCCAGAGCAGGAGGCCGAGGCCCAGCCAGAGCATGCGAGGCGCATCTGCGAATTCATGTGCGGCGCGCCTCCGGCACCGGGTCGTAACCCGCCGCACCCCAGGGATGGCAGCGGCAGATGCGCTTCACCGCGAATCCATAGCCATAAAGGACGCCATGTTTCTCGATAGCTTCGAGCGCATAGGCCGAACAGCTCGGCTCGAAGCGGCAGTGCCGGCCGAGGTACGGGCTCAGGAACCAGCGGTACAGGTGAATCGGAGCTGCGCGAGCCGCTTCATGGGGTGGCCGTGATTTCCTTCCAGAGTCGCACGAGGCTTTCGAAGACCGCCTTGTTCGGCGCTTCGCGGCCGCCGTACGCGCCGAGACGAACACATCCACCGCGGGCATCTCCCGCCGGTGCATCCGGAACGATTCGCGGATCAGGCGCCGCAAGCGATTGCGGTTGACCGCATTCCCGCCGCGCGGACGCTGACGGCCATTCCGAGCCGCGCTTCGCCGGCTTCATTGCGGCGTACATTGAATGGCGAACAAGGCATCCGCATGACGTTCGCGCCCCTTTCGCGCGCGCGTCGAACTCGGCGGCGGTGTGGAGTTTCTGGTCCGGCCCGCAGTCCGTGACGCCGGGACGTAGATCACTCGTCAGCGTTTTTCGGTGACGGCGAGGCGCTTGCGGCCCTTCGCCCGACGGCGCTTCAGGACCTGGCGGCCTTTCTTCGTGGCCATGCGCGCCCGGAACCCATGCGTGCGCTTGCGCTTCGATCTTGCTCGGCTGATACGTGCGCTTCGTGGCCATGATCCCAAACCTTTGAAATTAAAGGGGCAACAGACGTTGTGAAGGGCGGCAAGGTTACGGAGCCGGGTCGCGTCCTGTCAACCGCGCGGGGTTGTGGATAACTCTGGCGCGCCGACTTCGACCGACTTAGACTCCTCGCCGATTCCGGCGTTTTATTTTTCTGCGAGGAACGGCTCGTGCAGGGCTCGCTTTGGCATCAGTGTCTGCGGCATCTCGAAAGTGAAGTGCCTGAGCAGCAGTTCAACACCTGGGTCCGGCCCCTGCAGGCCGTCGAGCGCGATGGCGAACTGCAGCTGCTCGCGCCGAACCGCTTCGTCGTGTCTCCGGATCGAGAAAACCTCTTCACGCGCATCGAAGAACTCGTCGGCGTCTCGGGCACTGGCGGCGGTCCGCGCGTGCGTCTCGAGGTGGGTTCGCGCCGCGACGAGCTGCCGGCACCGGTCGCGGCGCCGGATACCAGAAATGTCATTGTTTCCGAGGGGAAAGCCGCGCGAACAGCCGCGCTATAGGCAGCCGATTAAACGCCGAATTCACCTTCGCGACCTTCGTCGAAGGCAAGAGCAACCAGCTCGCCCGGGCGGCCGCGGTGCAGGTCGGCGAGAACCCGGGCAGCGCCTACAACCCGCTGTTCATCTACGGCGGCGTCGGCCTCGGCAAGACGCACCTGATGCACGCGGTCGGCAACCTGATCCGTGAGCGCGAACCCGGCCGCGCGCATCGCCTACGTGCACTGCGGAGCGCTTCGTCAGCGACATGGTGCGGGCGCTGCAGCACAACACCATCAACGAGTTCAAGCAGACCTACCGCTCGCTCGACGCGCTGCTGATCGACGACATCCAGTTTTTCGCCGGGCAAGGACCGCTCGCAGGAAGAGTTCTTCCACACGTTCAACGCGCTGCTCGAAGGCCAGCAGCAGATCATCCTGACCTGCGACCGCTACCCGAAAGAAGTCGACCGGCCTCGAGGAGCGCCTGAAGTCGCGCTTCGGCTGGGGTCTCACGGTCGCGATCGAGCCGCCGGAGCTCGAAACCTGCGTCGCGATCCTGATGAGCAAGGCCCGGCTGCCGGCGGCGAGATGCTGCCGGAGGAAGTCGCGTTCTTCATCGCGCAAGCGCATTCGCTCGAACGTGCGCGAGCTCGAAGGCGCGCTGCGGCGCGTGCTCGCGAACTCGCGCTTCACGGGTCAGCCCGATCACGCTCGAGTTCGCGAAGGAAGCGCTGCAGGACCTGCTGGCGCTGCAGGAGCGGCTCGTCACGATCGAGAACATCCAGAAGACCGTCGCGGAGTACTTCAAGATCCGCGTCGCCGGATCTGCTGTCGAAGCGGCGCAGCCGTTCGATCGCGCGCCCGCGCCAGGTCGCGATGGCGCTCGCGAAGGAGCTCACGAACCACAGCCTGCCGGAGATCGGCGACGCGTTCGGCGGCCGCGATCACACGACCGTGATGCATGCCTGCGATCGCGTGAAGGACTTGCGCGAGATCGAGCGCCGCGCTGAGCGGAGGATTACCTCAACCTCTTGAGAATCCTGACCAACTGATGTGGATAATATGTGGGGTGTTGTGGCGCGTTTTTCGCTCCACAGCGATTCCACAGGGGTAGCATAGGAACCGGGTAGTCACAGCACGCGCTTATGCTTCGTGCAAAGCCGTTCTGTCCTGTCGATTTTCCATGCTTATCCACCGAAAATACGCTGCTCTGTAATAACTACAGTTATAAGAAAAGATGATTCCAGCAAGATCTGAACGGCCCAGTCACCCAGGTGCACCGATGAAATTCAGCGCTGAACGCGAAAGCCTTCTCGCGGCCGCTCCAGTCCGTCATCGGCGTCGTCGAACGACGGCAGACGATGCCCATCCTCGCGAACCTGCTGCTGTCTGCGGAATCCGGACAAGCTCTGCCGTCACGGCGACGGATCTCGAGGTGGAGCTTGTCGCGAGCACCGAGATCGAAGTCGGCTGCGCGATAGCGCGCATCACCGTGCCGGGCCGCAAGCTGCTCGACATCTGTCGTGTCGCTGCCGGAAGGCTGCGACAGCTCACGTTCAGCCAGGACGGCGACAAACTGACGGTCAAAGCGGGCAAGAGCCGCTTCGTGCTCGCCACGCTGCCGGCCAGCGGATTTTCCGGTCATCGACGAGCTCGCGCAGCAACAGACGCTCAAGCTGCCCGCAGGCCGACTTCAAACGCCTGCTGGACAAGACCCACTTTTCCATGGCACAGCAGGACGTGCGCTATTACCTGAACGGCATGTTGCTCGAAACGGACGGGAAAATGCTGCGAACGGTCGCGACTGACGGCCATCGTCTGGCATTGTGCGAGATGGATCTCCCATCGGAAGCGACCAGGCCAGCAGGTCATCATTCCGCGCAAGGGCGTCCTGGAGCTGCAGCGCCTGCTGGGCACCGAGGGCGATGTCCAAATCACGATTGGAAGTAATCACGTTCGCGTCGCAGATCGGCGACGTTCGCTTCACATCGAAGCTGATCGATGGCAAGATTCCCGGAGTACAGCCGCGTGATTCCGGCCGCCTCGCCCGAAGGCTATCGTGGCCGACCGCGGAAATGCTCTCGTTCAGCCCTGCAGCGGACCGTCGATCCTCGCGAACGAGAAATACCGCGGGATCCGGCTGGCGCTCAAGAAGAACCCGATGACGCCTCAGGCGCATAACCCGGAGCAGGAAGAAGCCGAGGAGCAGGTCGAGGTGAGCTACAAGGGCGACGAGCTGGAGGTCGGATTCAACGTCAGCTACCTCCTCGATGCGCTGGCGGCCGTGGATGGCAACGAGGTCGAGATCGGCGTGACTGATGGCAACTCGAGCTGCCTCGTCCGCGCCGCCTGGCGTCAGCAGCGCCCGGTACGTCGTGATGCCGATGCGCCTGTAAGAAACGGATGCCCTCGGCAGCTTTCACGCCGAGCGATTTCGCTGTCTTGCCGCGGTCGAGCTGGAGCTCGATCCCGGCGCCAATCTGTTCATCGGGGCCGAATGCCTCGGGCAAGACCAGCTTGCTCGAGGCCGCCTTTTTCCTGAGCCGGGGCCGTTCTTTTTCGCAGCCGCCGCCGCGATGCGCTGATCGCGCACGGCGAAGACTCCTTTCTGCTCGCCGGCAAGGCCCTGGGTCCGGTCGGCCCGATCGCGCTCGGAGTCCAGGCAACCGCAGCGGCTCGGAATGGCATGTCGGAGGCGCCGTGGCCGCGGGCATCGCGGATCTCGCCGAGCAGTTCCCAGCCCAGGTCATCGACCCTGAAGTCCACAAGCTGCTCGAGGAAGGTCCGGGTCGGCGCCGGCGGTATTCTCGACTGGGGCGTGTTCCACGGGAACATTCTTTCCTCGCCGACATGGCGTCGCTACCACTAGGCGCTGCGCCAGCGGAATGCGGCGCTGAAGCAGAACGCGGCCGATGAGGATCTCGCCGCCTGGGAACAGGAGCTCGCGACAAGTGGTGAAACCCTCGCCGCCCAGCGGAATGGTTATCTCGCCCGCCTTGCGCCACCGCTGGAAGCTATCGGCGGCGCATTGCTCGATCAGGCAATCACCCTCGTCCACCACGCCCGGCTGGGACACGCGATCAGCGGCTTCTCGACGCCCTCTCCGCCGATCGCCCGTCGCGACCGCCGCTATCGCGGGCGACGCAGCTCGGTCCGCACTCGTGCCGATGTCGATCGTCCTGGTCGGGGACGACCCGCCAAGGGACCACGTGTCGCGCGGCCAGCAAAGCTGGTGGCTGCCGGGCTGATGCTGCGCCCAGCTCGAAATCCAGGAGCAGGAAAGACCCGGCCGCTCCGGCCTTGCTGCTCGACGATCCGGCGGCCGAACTCGACGGCGAGAACCTGGCCTCGGCTGATGGCGCTGGTGCGGCAAGTGCCGGCGCAGCTCTGGGTCACGTCGCTCAAGCCGGAGATTGCCGAGCTCGTTCGCGACGCGAGATTGTTCCACGTGGAACACGGCGATATCCGGCGCGGATAACGGCACGATAGCGGCATGGTTGGGACATGATCAGCAGGAAGATGTTAGCGGCGCGTTAGCGGCGATGATCGCCACTTTTAACGGCCGTGGCTGCGCCGTGGGGGCCACGTGAACGCCGAAGCACCGCGGCTGAAAGTCCGATGGCGCCGGATTGACGACGCGCCAGGAATTCTTCTGCGCGACCCGCATGGACGCGAGGCCTGAGATTTTCTTCCGGCCGACAACTGCGCTGCACAGGCGTACGCGCGCGCAACTTTGGCGCGGCCACAAAGACAAACAGTGGCATCAGCAGCATCGCGCGCTAAACTGGATCGCGGCTTTCTCCAGCCGCTTCTTCCGGGAAAACAGAACAGATGCGCCCTCGAAGGGAATCTGGCCCGCACTGCTCCTCGTCTTGCGTCAGCGGCCTGCGATCGCGGTCCGGCCGCGCCGGCCGGAAACGGCGAGCACGAAAGGCATCGAACTCCGGAATTCGGGGGAGCGCTGGCGGTATCCGCGCGAGCGCGTCACGAAAGACGGCAAGCGCGTGGATCGTGTACGCGCCGCATGATCCGCACCTTGGGACGAGTCCGAGCATTCTTCACGGGCGCAGGGTCGCCGTCGAATTTCCTGAGAGCGCCGAAGACGCCCGCTTACGGCGTGATCGCGATCTTCTCGCGACACCGTCGTCGATCGCAAGGCGCGGCTCGTGAAGGTGCCGCACCCGGCGTCGATCGCGTGACGTTTTCGGGCGGCGCCGGGGCGCGTGCAGGAGCACCGAAGACCGCATCCGGCGTGCCACCGTCGAAAGCGAGCCGCCTTCGAAATACCGCTCGACGTCTTCCCCTTTACTACCTGGCGGACGCTGGCGTAATTTCGAATCACTCGCCGCGTCGGCGGGATGCCCAACGACCACGCCGCCGCCGCGATCGAGCGCCGTCGAGTCGCTTCGGCCTTCCTGCTCTTCTGCGTCACCCGCGCGAGGTTTTCGCCACCGCGGATCGGCGATCACCGGCATCGTCGAGTTGCATCCTCGAACGCGAATTTCCCGCTGTTTCGTGCACACGCCGGAAGAGCGGCACTGTATTACCCGCTGAGCGGCGATCACCGTTATTCGGCTGCGCGAAAACCTGCCGGCCCCTGGGGCGCGATCGCCGACCTGCCGACGGCATTTCGCAAGATTCCCGCGCGCGGCGAATTCGCGTCGATCGCGGCCGTTGATCGCCACCGACGCCGAAGCCGTGGGCGCCGCACCGCGCATCATCCCCGACTTTCTGCCGGCTGAAATCGTGGTGCGCTGGACGGCAAAAGCCGAACGCGCCGGGAAATGCGGGCACGTGGGCGGGCTCGAGGTCGATATCACAGAACACGGCGAGCCCGCCGAGTTCCGCCTGGGCGACACGTGGTTAATCCGGGCTGGCTGCGGGCCGCCGGTTCTCGACGGAAGACCCGGGCGGGAGGGGCCGTGGAAATTCACGATGCCGCCGTGCCGGATGTGTGCCGCGCAGAGCGATCCGGAGGACGACGCCTCGGCGGACGTGCGCGCGCCGATGCCCCCGGCAACGCTCGGAGTGGCGCGGCGCGCCGGCTGCATCGAGGCGACTGCTGCTGGAAAAGAAGCAGGCGAAGGCGGGGCGCTGTCCCCGACGTGAAAGTCGCGTACGCGTGGCGATCCGAAGTTCGGAGCCGATCGCCTGGCTTGACCGGGGCGTCAAGCGCGCGGTCTGGACACGGGCAATGACGATCAGGTCCAGTACGGCGACAAGTACTACTTCTTGCCATGAAGGCATGTGGTGCGTCGCGTGACAAGCCGTGACCGGTCCCTGGGCCGCGACTGCCGAGGTGCCTGCGGCGATCTTACCAGATCCTGCCGAGCTCTGCCGGGCGGTCGTAACCCGGTGACGGCAGCGTGGATCGTGCAAACGACGAACAGCGGCGAACGTCCAGTCGAGCTACAACGGGGCGCGTGCACAAGGCGGGGCTCGGCATGTTCATCGGCTTCGGCGTTGCGCGTATCACGGCGCACCGGCTGTTACTACCGGCCGTGGCTACTACGGCGGCTATTACTACCCGCAACGGCGGCTCGTATACGGCCACGGCAGCTGGTACAACCCGAACACCGGCTGCGTTACGGCTCGCGTTCCGTCATGCGTATGGGCCTTTAAGTGGCGGCTATCTGCACAACCAGGGCTACAACCCGAAGACTGGCCGCAAAGCAGTCAGTGTCGTGAGACCGCCTGGGGACGGCGACGAGTGGGCGAGCTCGGCGCGCGCTACAACCGCGCGCGCGGGCATCTCGCTGACCGAGACGGATCGGTACTAAGCAACGAAGACTCGAACACGATGAAGACGGGAACGCACGACCGAGGGGCCGCGCGGCAACGAGATGAAGCGACCGAGCGCGCGACCGAGATCTCCCGACACCGGGCAAGAGAGCACGACGACGCGCAAGACGGATGCCGGCGGAAAGTCCGGAGGTCACGTCGCCAGCGCAAACGCCGACGGCGGCATCCGAAATCCGGCCTCTTCGAGACTCGCCGGCGTGCAGCGTCGGGGACGATCGAGGGCAACCATAACGCGCGGCGCCGGGTCGACGGACGACGATCAAAGGGCGAGGTGCGGCGGCGAGCGCGACGATGACCGCCAGCGCAACGACAACGGCAAAGCGTGCCTGCGCGAGGGGCAGCCGCGAAAGACGGCCGCGACGGTCGCCCAGCCTGACGAGACGCGCCGCCAGGGCTCCAACAGCATCACCAAGGCGGAGGCGGCGGCGGAGGCCAGGCCACTTCCGCCTTCCGGCGGCATCGGCGATCGCACCTCACCATCGCGCAAAAGCGGCAGCGGCGATGTCTATGCTGGCCACGACGGCGAGGTCACTGCAGCGACCGCGACGACGGATGGTAGCACACGACGGCGGCTGGAATGACACGCCCGACCGGCCACCGTGCGGAACAGACGAGCGGCGCGAACGCGAACCACGCTACGGCGTCGCAGCCTGGCGCCGCGACACGGCGAGCACGCGCGATGCGCCATTTTCAGGCGGCAGAATATGGGCGGCGCGTGGTGGTGTCAGCGCCGGGCAGCTCGGCGGCGCGACGCACGCGCAGCCCTCGACCCCGCGATCGCGGCCAGCCGGAATCGCGATGCGGCGGCGCGTAGTGCGCTACCAGAATTACGAGCGGCGCTCCTCGAGCAGTGCGTCACGTCGCGCAGTGCGCCACGCGAGTGATGCCGCGGCGACGATAAACGATCAACTGGAACGGCGTAGGCCGGGCTGAAAAACTGATTGTCGGCGGGCTGCATTGATGTGGCTCGGCACGTTCGCGATCGCGGCTGAGAACAACGGTTCGTGGGACGGACTCATCGAGATCAGCCGAAGCGGCTCGACGCGGCCTCCTGCCGCCGGGCGACCCCCGCGTGCGTCACCAAGCTTCATGTTCGATCCCGTCGAGGTCGCAAAGTGTTCAAGAAGGATCAGCGAAGGAATACAATCGCGATGCGGCAACGCTTTCGCAGCGCCTGTCGCAGGAAGACACGTCGAAAGGGACGCTGCGGCCCGCGATGCCTTCACCGAGGGTTTTCAGCGAGGCATACAAGAACGCCGGCCTCGAGATGGTGGCAGCGCCGGGACCCGACGTACTGCGCGTCCGTCCCGGCATCATGGATCTCTCTACGTCACGGCGCTGCCCGACAACATGTCGGCCGGAGCCGCTCGCGGACGTACACCATGGAATCCGGTCAGGCGATGCTATTCGTTGAGCTACGCGACTGACGACGGGAGCGCCCTCGGCCGCGGACTCGACCTGGCGCGCAACACGCAACACCGGTAGCGTGCAGATCAGCAACAGCGTCGCCAATCTCCGATTTCCGCGCGTTCGCTAATGCGGCGGACATCAGCAACGGGCGGATTCAACGACCTGCGCGCGATGTCCCCGCTGGCGCCCAGGTGATTTGAAGCCGGGCCAGAAGCTGAACTAAGGAATTCGACATGAATTCTCGTCAAAGCAAATCGCTGGTCGCCATCGGTTGCGACCGCCTGACATTGGGCGGACGCGCCGAGAGCCGGGGATGGACTGGCTCGGCATCGTTCACCTCTGGGCGGCCGACATCCAGGTCTCGCGACGTCGAGCTCGACATCGACTTTTCGACACGGTGGACAAACTGAGATGGGTTTCCAGGGGCATATGGAAGCTCAGGCGACAATTTCGGCGGTTTCGTGGACATTCCCGCTACGGCCGTCGGGAATAACAACAACCCGCCGAACGTCCACCTGAACTCGGATCTCGACATGACGGCGATGGACCTTGCGATGGTGTGCCCGGGCCCGAGCGCATGACGGGATTCGAGGTTTTCGGGGCCTGCGCTACATCGACACGAAGTTCCAGCAATACGTAACTGAACCAGCGTACAA
>ERZ1370068.10924-contig-9580_pt1 | contig 23534 bp, 46 predicted proteins | sample MGYA00561227_ERZ1370068 | MGnify/ENA primary metagenome ERZ1370068 (study PRJEB38410, sample SAMEA6850437) | metagenome | study: Metagenomic assessment of the ecological functions of the soil: analysis of the soil microbiota associated with the...
GGTATGCTTCGTTCCAGTTACGTATTGCTGCTGCATGCGCATCCGTCATCTTCCCTTCCACCTGCAACTGGGTCATGCGAACCAAGAGGCATTGCGATGCTGTAATGTTGGCAATCATCCTGGCGAGGAGGTCTTGCACCATTTGGAAGGAAGCGATCGGCTTGCCGAACTGCAGGCGTTCCTGACAATACTTGAGTGCATTCTCGTAGGCGCCCATCGCGCATCCAGTCGCCTCCCACCCGACCATGAAGCGCGTCATCTTCAGAACGCGGCGCGGTGTCGCGGAACGACTTGATCTTCCTGCAACCGGTTCTCCTCCGGTATCCGGCAGTTTTCCATCGTGATCAGGCCGTTCTGGACTACTTTGAGCGCGATCTTGTTCTGAATCTTTTCGACTTTGGAAGCCAGGCGTGGTCTTGTTCTCGACGATGAACGCTTTGACCTGGTTGTCCGCTGACGTCGCGAGCCCAGATGATGGATATGTCGCACCACGGAGCGTTGCCGATCCACTTCTTCTGACCATTGAGGATCCAGGTGTCTCCATCCCGCTTGGCAGTCGTCAACATTCCGCCCGAGGTTCCTGATCCAACCAGCGGTTCAGTCAGGCCGAAGCAGCCAATTTTTTCCCACCGAGCCATCGGCGGCAGCCATTTCTGCTTTTGTTCTTCCGATCCGCCCAGGTAGATCGAACCCATCGCCAAACCGTTGTGCACACCGAAGAATGTCGCGATCGACGAGTCGAAGCGCGCCATCTCCATGGCGATCAAGCCAAATAGCTGCGCGCTTCCGCCTCTGCAGCCATAGCCCTGCATGGCGATCGCCGCCAATGTTGAGTTCTTTCAGCGCGGGCAAGATTTCGAATGGGAAAGCATCTTCAACCCAGTACTTGGTGATGATGGGTGCGACCTTCGTCTCCATGAAGGCGCGCACTGTTTCACAACCGCCAACTCTTCAGCGGGCAGTGTTTCGACGAGTTCATAGAAGTCGCTATTGGGTGCGGGTAGCGGCGCAGGCTTTCTGTCTTTTACTGGGCTTGCCATTAAGAACCTCTCTTCTTAATTGTTTATTGTCTCGCTGCTCGCGATACTTCATTCAAAGCAAGTGGGCCGCCAAACGCATCCGAGAATTTGCCTGCTGAAAAGAAGTGAGTTGCAGTCTGAAGGGAGGCGTTGATCAATAAATCGGTGTCATCAATACATCAGTGTCAAACGGTGGTGACACAGATCGGATCTACTCGCCATGAAGGAACCGCAGTATATCGCGACCGCAGCTGCAATAATCAACGGCAAGCTACCGCGACGCAGTGTGGTGGCGGCGTGACATTCGAGTCTTGCAGTCGCCTTTCTCTGAAACGATTGGGTGTCGAGGTGGGAGAGAGCTTTGGTTGCTAACGATGGCAATCAAGCGGAGGGTTTCAGTCCTTGCGCGACGAGAGGGACGAGTAGCCTGACCTCTCGACGCGGCGTGGGCTCTCTGGTTGCCTAGCCAGCCCGACCGCGTCCCACCACACTGGCAGCGCACTTTCTCATCGGACAGTGATAACTTGAAAAGAACTGGTGTATCTTGCATGGCACATCGCTCACCCACGTGGTTCTCTCTCCTTGTCTTTGTTGCACGTGTCTCATCACCGGGGAGTTCATCACTCAGGTGTTATGCCGGCTGGCGCTTCGCGAAGAACGCCGTGAACGCTTTCTTCGCATCATCGGACCTCACTCGCTCCGCGAATACTTCGTTCTCAAGTTTCACTGCTTGCTCCAGTTGTTCGCGTAAAGCGCGCTTCATTAGGCGCTTGAAGCCTGCACGCGCAGCGGCGGACTTCTGCGGCCAGAGTGCGCGCAGTTTCAGTTGCTGCCGCTAGAACGGCTCTGATCAGGCACAACCTGTGTGACTAGTCCAAGCTCCGCTGCCCGCGAGGCATCAAATGGCCCACCCAGCAGGATCAGCTCGGCTGCGCGGGTATATCCGAAACGCAATGGAAGCAGGTAGCTGCTTCCAGAATTCCGGCACGAGCGCCAGGTTCACGAAAGGCAGTTGGAACTTCGCGCTCTCCCCTGCGTACACGAAGTCGCAGTGAGCCAACATGGTCGTTCCGCCCCCAATGGCTGCGCCTTGCACGGCGGCGACCAGCGGCTTCTCGAAGTTGATCAACGCGTGGATCAATTGCGCCTGAGGACTTTCGCCCGGTGCTGGCGGGTTCTTCATAAAGTCCTCGATATCATTGCCCGCACTAAACGAATTTCCCGCAGCATGCCAAAGCACGACGCGTATCTGATCGTCTTTTGCCGCTCCGTTGAGTAATTCCGCCATCGTGATGTACATGCTCGAGGTCATTGCGTTCTTCTTTGCGGGGCGATTCAGTTGGATGCTCAGGATGTTTCCCGAGCGCTCCGTAACAATGTCACTCATCTCCGGTCTCCAGTACGTGAATTTTCGTGCATCGTATCTTCCTCCAGATAATTTCTCCCAGTCTGGGCCGTGCCCATATGCTCCGGATGGACGCAGGCCGCGGAGGTTGGTCTGATTCCGTTTCGAGCCTGTAGCGAACGAGTTGCGCTACAGTCACCATCGTGAGGCCATACTCTGAGCAGAACCTTGCTTAGGTCGGACCCGCGCGCCATGCTGCCATCGCGGTTCATGATTTCGCAGATCACTGCGGCGTGATGCAGCCCTGCCAATCGTGCGAGGTCAACAGACGCTTCTGTTTGGCCGCGTCTTTCGAGAACGCCATCGGGCCGGGAGCGTAGGGGAAACACATGACCAGGGCGCGCGAGGTCTTCAGGGCGAGTTCGGGGGTCGACCGCAGCCAAGATGGTTTGCGCACGATCGTACGACGAGATTCCAGTTGTTACACCCCTTCCTCGTGCATCGATCGAGACGGTAAACGCTGTGCCAAGGTTCGCGGTGTTGTGGACCACCATTGGTCCCAATTCCAACTGGTCAAGCCGCTCGCCGGTCATTGCGAGACAAATCAAACCCCGCGCGTAGGTAGCCATAAAATTGATCACTTCAGGAGTGACCATCTCTGCCGCGATCACGAGGTCACCTTCATTCTCACGATCCTCATCATCGCGCAATGACGATCATGCGCCCTGATCGCAACTCCCTAAGCGACTTCTCGATCTCGGCGAACTTCACTGCTTGGGCAACAGGGCAGCGCTCATCACCGCCGGACACACGCGACACTTCGGACGAAACAAGTAGGTCCACTGCGCTAGGCTGCTGACTAGACATAGGTGCTCCGATTAAGGCCAATTCCTCCAATCGTTCACATGATCGTGAGCGAATGCCCCATCTTCTCCTTCTTGGTCCGCAAGTACGACAATGCATAAGGGCTTGGCGGTGCTTCGCAGGCAATCAGTTCGATGACTTCGATTCCACCCTTTGTCAGTGCTTCAACTTTTTGCGGGTTGTTTGACATCAGGCGGACCTGCCGGACCTTAAGTTCATGCAGGACAGCCACGGCCAGAGTGAAATCACGGCAGTCGGCGTCAAAACCCAGCGCTTCGTTCGCTTCGATCGTGTCGAGACCCTGGTCACTGCAAGGCGTAGGCTTTTAGCTTCGCCATCAGGCCGATGCCACGGCCCTCCTGGTGTAAGTAGATGACTGAGACCGAATCCTTGTTCCGCAATGGTGGACATCGCGACTTCCAACTGGCCTCGGCAATCACAGCGCAGAGATCCAAGCACTTCGCCGGTGAGGCACTGCGAATGAATGCGTAGCAAAGGTACTCCGTCTTGCAGATCGCCAAGCGTCATCACCAAGGCAGTTTCACGTTCTCGTTTGGCCTTGTTTGCTTCCGTCGTCAAAGCCGATCAGGTCGAAGACGCCAAAAACCGTAGGCAGGTGAGTGGAGACCACCCTACGGATGCCGCGATGTTGTGCGCTCTTACCCATGCTGTTTCAGTAAGCCGTAATCGCTCCTCACATCTCTCAGTCGGTGCAATTTCATCTCCATCACCGTTGCAGCCAAACTGCTCTGCGAGCGTAAGCAAATAGATAACTTGGCTGATCTCCTGCGCAGAGGGTTTCCTGCTTCCCGCTGACAGAGTGTCAAGCCTTTGACAGCGGCTGCCGTATCCGCCTGCCAATGTCAGCACCGCCCCTATCAGCAGTTCCTGTTGCAGCACTCAGTCCGCGTCCGATTGCAGAGCCAGTCGGTGTGGCGACCGGGTTTGCTTCCCCATACATCAGGGAGACAAGTTATGACCAGCATCGACACGGCAGGTTCTCAAGTTTCTGAATCCGAGATCTCAGCGACACTTGTTTCGCTACGAGAGCGTTTTGAGGCCGTGCGCCGCGGTGAAATTCAACGTGTACGCGGACGCCTCGGCAATTTGAGCCCCGACCAAGAGAACGCTATCGATTCGCTTAGTCATGCCCTCATCGAAAAGGGTGCTGCAGGCGCCAATGGCCATGTTAAAGAACGCGAGCGCAGGCAATCAGGCTGTCTCTGTTGTCGAGACGGTGCGCAGAATCTTCAATCTGCGAACGTAAAGGATTAAGAGCCCACGACAAACTCTCAGCAAAGAGGTTATTCGGGTGTGCGGCCAATCGCATTTAGGAGCTCGTCGTTGAGCTTGCAAGAAGTCTAGCCGTGACTGCAGCAGGAGCGCCTTAGCATCGTACTGTTGGGCGGTTGCGTTAGCCGCCTGCGAATTCAGCGCGGCCCCTTGCAACAGTCTTCTGCTGCATCACGCGGTTAGACTCGGTGCGCAGAGCCACGACTTCTTCGGAGACCTTCAACATCTGCTGCGTCCGGTCAAGCTTGTTGTAGGCAGTTTCGACTGTCAAGTTCGACCTCATCCGTCAGCTTCGCGAGGTTCTCTTTCGCCTGAGACAGCTGCGCTTCACGTTCACGCAGCGAGGCTTTCTTACGCCCGGAGTCGAACACGTCAAAGCCGAAGTGAATACCGAAAGTGCCAAAGTTACGCGCCAGGAAGGGGACGTTGTTCGCGTAGCTGTAGCGGGCAAAAGCCTCAACATCGGGAACCCACATATCTGTCTTGGCCAAACGCGCTGCAGCCTGCGCTTTCTCCACTTCGGCACGGGCCGCAAGGATTTCTGGATGCGATGCGGTTGCAGCCCTGACGCATTCCTCTCGCAAGCAAGGTCGGCTGAAATTCGGCAACCGCAGGATCAAGATCGAGGGCAGTGGTCAGAGGCAGGCCTATCAAGTCATTGAGCTTCAGGTTGAGGTCTGACAATTGAAGATCGGTGGTCAGCAGTTCTTGCTTGGCCTGCAAGAATTGCGCGCGGCTGTCGATCAAGTCTTGTTCCAGCGTACTGCCGAACTTCACCTGCTCGACGCGCTCGCTCTGGAAGATCCTCGGAGGCTTTTATTCTCGCCTCAGTGGCGCTACGATGCGCCTGAGCAATCAGGATCTTGTAATAGACCTGATGGACCGCGAGCGCTACGTCGTTTCCGGTTAGCTGTGCCTTCGCGCGCGAGGCTTTTACCTCGGCCTGGGCCACATCATTCGCCTGCTTGATCTTCAGCAGCGTGGTCAAGGGCTGGGTGATTTGTGTTCCGCTAGTAGTCAGGCTGCGCCCTCCTGGTTGAGAATCCTGTTCACAGGAGGAATCGGCGTTCCATCCGCAAGGCCCAGGCTGCCAGCGTTGATCTGCAATCAATTGCGTATCCGTCACATGCATGAAGCTGCTGTCATTCCGTATCGATGGAAAATACGAACTCTTCGCGAACTCCTTCGCCTGCTGTTTCTCCTCGACCGTGTAGCCGGCAATGCGGATGTTGTGGTTGTGCTTAAGCGCCAACTGAACGGCTTCCTGCAATGTCATGTGGCGGGAAGGCGCTGTATTGCCTGTTTCCTCGGCCGCCGCAAGGCAGGACGAGAACGCCATCGCCATTAGTAGGAAGAGTGCTGCGTTTCGTTTCATCAATTTCGACTCCTTCGCGGCGGCTGGTATCTGCTGCATGCTCACTTAGGTCGCCGATAGTCCAAGGGCGATCGGCGTAACAGAGCGACAAAGATCAATGCGCATGCGCAACTCCAGGCGATCAGCAGGAACCCGTCGAGAATGCTCAAGCTGTAGGCCTGTAGACGCAGCCGGGCTGCAATCAGATCGATGGCGCGCGCTCCCGCGGCGGCCATGCCGGACGATTTGGCGTAGAGACCTGCGGTCATGGCGTGAATGTTCTGAGCGGTGATCCAGTCGCCACCGCTGACGTGAAGTCCCAGGAGGTTCGAGTGCAGCTTTTCGCGTTCGCGCCACAAAATGGCCCATGTAGATGGCGCCTGCGGTGCCGCCGAATATGCGGATGGTGTGAAAGAAAGCCGAAAGGGTCAGGACCCACTCAGGTTTGGCCAAAGCCCCTGCGAAGATTGCTTGCAGCACGATGCAGCCGACAAGTCCGATAAAAGCAAAAGCCTGTCCGACTCCGGTGAGTAATTCGGTGCGGTAGAAGTTCTCCGCCGCCCACGTGCTGCTGTACTGAGCATTCAACCAGGCAGCAAAGGCAGTGCAAGCAAGGCCGATGGCGAGGAGAAGACGGGGATCAAATTTGCGCAGCAACAGAAGCGCAGCCGTGAACGCGAGGGGAATAAGCGGGACAGCGCTCCAGATGATCGCAGGTCCAATCTGGTCGGGTTCGAACCCGCGGATGGCCAGCGCCTGCGGGACCAGAATAATGGTTGTGCAAAGAGTGAAGCGGAACCAGAAGAGCAGGCTTCCCAACAGCATGGTGTTCCACTTGAACAGATAAGGCAGCGCCACCAGACGATTGGGACCGCGTAGCCTCCGAACCAGTGCGCACAGCAGGAAGAACGCTCCGCCGGCGAACAGTGCGTTGAATACTCCGGAGCGCCACCAGTCGAGCCTCTCGCCTTGTTCGCAGGCGGCCAGCAACATAGCGAGGCCCGCGCTGGCATACAAAAATCCTGCGAAGCTCGGGGCTTCCCGGATTTCTTCGCTGAGCTGGCCTTAGGTATCCCGTAATAGATACAAATCATCATCACGGGCGTGATGAGCGCCGAATTCCAAAACATCCAATTCGAAGAGAGATGAACTCTGTACCAGCCGTAGAGTGAAGGTGCGATGTTCACCGCACCGTCCACGAAGGTTGCGTACAAGGCAAGTGTGAAAGGAAGGTATCGAAGCGGAATGTTGCGAAGCGCGAACGTGAGTGTAAGTGGATAGAATGTGCCGGAAGTCAGGCCGCCAGAAGCACCATTGCAATCACCAGGGCTGTAACTGTGCACAAAGGGCAGGAAGATAAGCAGAACGGTGAAGAGCGCAGCGGCTGTGAGCAAGATGCGCCGCGGTCCCATCAAACCACCGAGATACACTGTGAACGGGCCGATAAACATCAGGCCGATATCGAAGGCAGTGCCAATCCACGCGCTCTCGTCGTACCCAAATCCATGGAGGCCCCTGAAATCGGGCAATGCCGAGGGAGATCATGCGACTGGTAAGCGTGACAACTCCTGCGCCTGTAACTACGCCCAGAATCCCCAGCAGCGGTTTGGTCGAAACCTCCGCAGGCATCGCCGCGGCGGTAGCGCGCGCGATCTCCATGGCAGACGGACGAATTGTGATGCTCGAGGCTGCCATATGTTCTAGCTCACCGTCTCGTGCGGACAGTTGCGATCACGGAAATTCCGGGACGCAGTTTCGTGGCGAAGGTCGGATCCTCCAGCGCGATCTTGACCGGAATACGCTGCACGACTTTCGTGAAATTGCCAGTGGCGTTGTCAGGCGGCAACAGAGCGAATTGCGATCCGCTGGCTGGTGCGATCTCGACCACTTTGCCGCGAATGAGTTGCCCGGGATATTGGTCAATGCGAAGTTCGGCAGGATCGCCGACCTTGACGTTGGTCAACTGGGTTTCGCGGAAGTTCGCCAGCACCCATTTTGTGAGAGCAACGAACGAGATCACCTGCGTGCCGGGAGAGACAAGTTGTCCGGGCCGAACTTGTCGTTCGCCAACGGTGCCGTCGCCCGGAGCGTAGATTTTGGTGTAACCAATGTTCACCGACGCTGCCGCAAGGTCTCGCCTGCTTCGCGCGCAGATCGGCCTGAAGTTGCGTCTCCTGCGATTCGAGGACGGCTTTGCTGCGGCGCTCGGCTTCGGCAGCGAGTTCGCTGCTGCGCAACATGGTTCGGGCCTGATTGAGATCGGCGTCACGGCTGGCAAACTGAGCTGAGAGGTTGCCTTCCGCGGCGACGGCGGCCTCGAGGCTCTGCTGCAGTAGTCGAATGAGCTCTGATAAAGACCTTCCTGGCGCTTGCGTTCAGAGCGAGCACGAATCAACTCAGCCTGCACAGCTTCCTTGCCAGCTTCAGCCGCTGCAATCTGCGCCTTTGCCTGATCGATACCCGCCAGCGCTTTAGCGATGCGCGCATCCTGCAACTGGCGCTGGCGAAGATTTTCCTCAATGCCGGCACGCGCAGCCGCAACTGCGGCATTGGCTTGATCAACCTGCGCCCGATAGTCATCGTCCTGCAACTCGACGAGGAGGTCGCCCTTGTGAACCTGTTGGTAGTCGGCCACATCCACCGCGCGCACAATGCCTGCCACCTTGGTACTGAGCGGAGTAAGGTCTCCGCGAACGTATGCATCATCTGTAACCTGGTCAGACCTTGCCACCCTCCCACGCATTCCAGTTACGTGTGATGGTGATCAAAACGGCCAGAGCGAGAATCACCACGAGAATTGGCGTTGTATAGCTCTGCCACCTGGCACCTCGGCGAGGAACTGCGTGATCGTGTATCGATTTTGGGAGGCACCGATTTCGGTACTGGTGCCGCGGACCCGGTGGACACTGGCGAAGTGGACATTAAGTTGCCTCCTTGAGTGTCAAGCGAATCTCGAAGCGCGGAGTTCGCATGACGCAATGGAGCAACTACAGTTCCACTCGCGACAAGAAACGCTAACGAATGGAAATCGCAGTTCTGCTCGCAATCGGAACAGATTGTTTCTGCATTTCAAAGACCGATGGCCCGCTGCATCTCCATAACGTGCCATGTCAGTGACACTTGACACCGTGTGCCATTGGACTCTGCCCTTCAAGTAAGGTCTCGGACTTTCCGGCTCAACAGCGCTTAATGGCCGCGGTGACAATTGACAACCTGCGCCGATTGAGAGTGCCACGTGCCGCTCGATTGAATCGTGCATGCTGGAGAGCGTTGTAGACAATTATGGGCGCACTCGCGCCCAACTCTAGCTTCGTTGTAAGGAAGGAACCCGTGAACCAAAAGACTTCTCGTGATCACCCTGTGGCAATCGCATGCACCGCGACAAATCGGTATTGGCGCAAAATCCGTCGTCGGCCAACGAGGACACGGCTGAAGCTCGACCGAAGCGACTCTCCCAACGAAACCCCCGACGACTTCATTGAGCTTTTGCGAAAAGATGTAAGGTCGCAGAAGAACAAATCATCGCGAGAATATGGACTTAAGCGATGCTGAGGCAGAGAGGTTGGCACGGTCTATGATCGACATGCGGCAGAGCCTCCAGAATCTACGACACGAAAATTGCACTGCTCAAAGACTATGCCGACAACTATGGAACCATGACGGGTGAGCAAGCCGAGAATTACATTCGCAAGCGCGCTGAGGTTGGAGACAGTCGATCATGCAGCTGAGATTGAAATACGTGCCCGCGTTCCGCAAGGTCCTTTCCGGCAGGGAAACCGCGTTGTTTTATCAACTCGACTGGCGCTCGGGCCTGGCGATCGACGTAGAACTGGTGGCAAAGTCCGCTAATCAATCCATAGTCGATACCGTTCTAAAGTCATTTTGTAACGGTGAGCCTCCCGCACGGAAGGGTTCAAATGCGGGCCCCTTTCTTGCGGCGCCTTTCGTCGGCGTCATGTCTATCTGTGGAAGAGCGCAGGAATTGCTGCAGCTGGGGGTTGAAACCACTAACACTTTCCGGCGTGCTCGCAACACTTTATCCTCCATGCGCGCCAGTAATCACTGTCGCTCTCGTCTGCGCCGCCTTGCCCTTAAAGAGCCCCGACAAGTCTTAACAACGCAATGCGCAACGCGAGTTAAAGATTAGATCGCCAGTGCAACTGCGAGCCACTCGCCTGCGTGAGAACCGAAACCATCGTGTCTCGGACCAATTCACTACAAACTCCTTCAATCGATAGGGACAACGAGGAACACGCAGAGATAGAACTTCCGGACCATAGCGAAGTTCACTTGAAGCACTGTGCCTCCACGGTCGGTTCGCCGGAACTCGTCGATCTACCGAATGTTAATTTCGCTCAGCCGCCGTGGGACCAGTCGCCACATCCGCAGGCATTGGACTCAGCAGCTTCTCAATCGCCCGTTCCATGCGTGCGGTTCATTTCAGAAACCACCGCCGGGACGTCACGCTTATTTACGTCTCCTACCTCCGAAACAGCGTTGGTCCAAACGGTCGCGCCCGTAGCGAGATTTGTCATCTGCGCGGAGATTGCGACTTCGACCTTGACGCCGCCCTCGTAGTCGATTTCCTCGAGCTTCTCCAATCGTCCGCTGAGCACATATTCGATGTCGGGGCGACCGTCGTAGGCTTGACACTGGGCAAAGTCTCCGCTGGCGCGAAGGCGCTCGATTACCGAGTTGGTCACGAACTCACAGGGGTTAATCGCCCAACGGTGGTAGTGCCATAGAAGCCGATTTGCTCAGGAGATGGTTTGTACACAATGGCTCCCTGCCTCAGGTAGGCGGGCGCGCGAAATTCACGGATTGCCACGGAGGCGTGCGCGTTTTCTGCAGGAGGCGGATCCGGCGGCGCAGGCAGGTTGAGAGTGTAGTAGTTTGGGTATCTCACCCTTCCTCCGCAGCCGGCCAGGATCACGAGAGCTGCCAGAGAGAGGACAATCGTCGTCAGAGTTCTTTCATTTTCATCCGCCGGCGCCGCGCGCCGAAACGTGCGAGGACACCCGTCCTTTCATTCGATCGCATCATTTCGGCACCTTCCTATCTTCGGGCTGTTTGATCCGAATCAGGCTCCACGGACGCTGTTTCACCGACTCGGTCAACTCGTCCAGGTTTTGCGTTGCCGTGCGCAGGTTTTCGATCGTGTCATCAATCTTGTAATCATTTGCTCGTACCAGCACCTGCATGTCAGCCAGCAATTGCTTGGCTTCGCAGCAAGGTGCTCTGCAGTTCAGCCAGATCCTTGCGGATTGGCTCGCGCACATCGCTCACGGTGCCATTCACGTTTTGAATGGTGTCATCGGCGTGCTGGCTCAGCGCGTTCAACTGATCGGTAAGACGATCAATCTTGGGCCGTTCAGTCGCCAGCATTCCGTTGACGTTATCCAAGACGGCTCGAATCCTCTGCTGATTGGGTTTTCCGGTCACGGTATTCAGGTTGGCAAGCAGACTGCGCGCATCTCCGCTGATTCCCTCGAGTTCTCCCCGCGCCTGCGTGATCAAACTGTTCGCGTTGTCCGCCACAACGGCCATCTTGCCGGCAATCTCGTCCAGGCTGGCGGCTTCCTGTGATGAAATGGTTGAGCCTGGTGGAAGACGTCTGGCGTCGTTGCCGCCTGTCGTAATGGACAGTGCGGCTCCGCTCATCACGCTGACTAGCCCCAGCTTGGCTACAGACTTTTCGTTCACCGGGGTGTCTTGTTTCACATCAAGCAAGAATTTCAATCTTGGTAGGGTCCGACGGGGCAGGCCGTACCGCCGTCACTTTTCCCACGTTGATGCCGCCAAACAGCACCGACGCTCCCGGCTCCAGCCCGCCGGCGTAGCGCAGATATGTGCGGTATGGAACGGTGTGTCCGCTAAACTGCGCATTGATGAGGTAGATGAGCGTGAATGCCAGGATCGAGAAGCATCCAAGGACAAAGGCTCCAACCTTTGCTTCCGTGGTCACTGGTATGTCTCCTGAGACTGCATATACTTTTCGAAGTACGCGGCCACAGCCGGCGCTTTCGCTACGTTTTCGGGAATGCGATCGAGAAACTGGCGCACGCGCGGATTTTGGCTTGCTTTAAGTTCATCTTTCGTGCCGACCGAGCTGAATGAGCCCTGATACAACATGGCGATGCGGTCGGCGATGCGGAATGCGCTCGGCAGTTCGTGAGTGACGACAATGACTGTCATTTGTAAAGCTTCCTTGAGGAGCAGAATCAATTCATCGAGTTCCGCGGCGACGATAGGATCGAAGTCCGGCCGACGGCTCATCGAGCACGAGGATTTCAGGGCCGAGCGCGAGCGCCCGTGCCACGGCCGCGCGCTTCTTCATGCCACCCGAAAGTTCGCGGGAAGCAGCTTGCCAAACTCCGCGAGACCGACCGCGGCCAGCTTCATCCACACCATCAAGGTCAATGATTGAGGGTGCAAGCCGTGTGTGCTCACGCAACGGCAAAGCGATGTTATCTTCGACTGTGAGCGAGTTGAACAAAGCCGCGCTTTGGAAGGCGACACCGATCGAGCGGTGAATCTTCTTCAACTCGGACTTTGAGCAGCGCGTGATATCCAGTCCCTTTGACGTGGATGCTGCCCGACTTAGGGCGCTCCAGCCCGATGATCTGGCGCAACAGGGTGCTCTTTCCGGAGCCGCTGCCGCCCAACAACACCATCGTTTCCCCGTGCTCGATGTCGAGATTCAATCCATTCAGCACTCTGCGGCCGTCGTATTCAACCACGAGATCGCGAACCGAGATGATGGGCATCAGGGTTTCACCGTGAAATAAAAGATTGCGGTGAAGACCGCATCCGCGACGATGACGAGGAATGCTGATTTCACCACTGCGCTGGTAGTGGAACGACCTACCGAATCGGGGCCTCCGCGGACACGAAACCCTTCCAGGCACCCAACGTGAGCAATGATGGTTGCGAACACCACGCTCTTGATCAATCCGGTGATCACGTCGCGCAAGGTGATGGAATTGAACACATAGTGGACATACAACAGTGGCGCCAGGCGAGTGCTGAAGAACATGAACAAACCGCCAGCCAAAATGCCGAAGAAATTCGAGACGATGCTGAGGCAGGGGACCGAAATCAAAGCTGCCAGATACTTGGGTGCGAGCACAAACTCCACCGGCTCCAGCGCCATGACGCGAAGGGAATCGAGTTCCTCGGTGACTTTCATGGTCCCGATCTCAGCCGCGAATGCCGAGCCGGATCGCCCACTCACGGCAATCGCGGTGAGGAGCGGGCCGAGTTCGCGCGTAAAGCCGACGGCGACCAAGTCAATGACGTATTGCATAGCTCCAAAGCGGCGCAGTTCAGACGCTCCTTGCATCGCGAGAATGAATCCAGTGCAGATCGCCATCAACGAGACCATCGGGCATTGCATCGACGCCGATTTCCAGCATCTGCTTCACGGTAGCCTGCCAACGGTATCGATTTCCCACAAGGGCAGGGCTCGTCCCATGGCCCGCAACGTGGCCCATAGCTGAATATTCAGACTTCCGACGTAATCGAGATGTTCGATTGTTCTTTCGCCGACGTTTTCGAGAACCTTGGCCATCAAGAGACCTTCTGTCCGCAATCGCTGGCTTCGAACAGGGCCAGCACGCCCGTGACCTCGAATAGCCGGAGCACAGAACCACTGAGTCCCTGCAAGCAAAATATCGCCTGGTGGTGGCGGGCGATTCTAAGAAGCTTCGACCAAGGTCGCGATCCCAGACGTCTCAATGTAGGGAACACCTGCTAAATCGACGGTGATCGCACGAGGCAATCGTTTCTCGGACAGGATGGCTAACAGGCAATCACGAAGGTCGGGCGAGGAATCTACGTCGATGCGGCCGTTAAGGCGCACGAGGGCATCTGATCCACTGTGATCGACTGTGATCGAGAGGCTGCCGCTTGAAGTCCGATCGGAATCTGTTTCAACTCGACCTCTCAAACTCTCTCGGTCTGCACCGCACAATCCTGAGTCACGCCTGTATCCTCAGGCCAATCGGGTATTTGCACGCGACCTTCCACAACAACGCAGACCGAGGAAGCTCATCCGTGTTCTATAGCGGTCCAGTAGCCAAATTCGCGCCGACTGATCGTTCTTGCCATTGGCAAGACAAGTGCTTCGCAGTAGCAGTGGGCCCGGGCAAATTGCCACCGCCGTTCCAAAACCATCGAACGTTGAGAACGTTTCAAGATGTACATGCGCAACTGTGGAGGCTTTTATGAAAACAAACTTGCATTGTGTTCGCATGGGCAGCTGGGTTTAGATCACGCACGATAAGCGCCAACCCGCACCTACGTCGACCATTCGGTCGGCATGGCATACGTGGGTATTCACCTAACCGACGGGCCGGGCCGCAACAGGCGATCCGTGGAGCGCACGAAACCCCGTAGTAGTTGGGGATTGTGCAGCACCCGGCGGTGATGCCGTAACTGGTTTGGGTTGGTCCCTGATGTCATCAGCGATGACGTTCGTGTCAAAAATGAGTGACACCACTTAACGGCTTGGTGCGTCACCGCATGATGTCTCGGCAGATGGTGGCCTGGAGTCACCGGTAATGACATGTCTGTCAAAGTGAGCGACATACAGCCTGAAATGGCTCTTTGCGAGGCATTGCTCTTGTCAAGAAACATCGCGAGTGCTCTCTGACAGCTTCAGTGCAGGAGACGATAGGAATCGCGGCAGCGGAATTGCTTGAGGAAGTCCACAGAGAAAGCAGCTCTGGCTTGATGCCACGCTGCGAATCGGAGAACAAATGGATCGTTTTGTTGTTTCATGCAGCCACAGCAAGAGTTACCACCTTGGGCCGACGCCACGCTTTGTGGCTCTCGACTGTCCTGCTTTGCTGCAGCCTGACTGCGCCAGCGCAGAAAATAACTCAGCCAGGGGACACGAGCGAACCATTCAGCATTCGGGCGACTCATCTGCTGGGATTCGCAAACGCGAGGAATAACAGCACCGGGACATTGTCCGTTCAGGACGATTCGCTGCAATTTCAGCAGAACGGGAAGCCTGGCGCACAAGTGAAGATCGCATCGGTTCGGGATGTTTTTCTGGGCGGCGAGAGCAAGCAGGTCGGTGGTTTGCCGATGACTCTGGGCAAGGCTGCGGCCCCGTTCGGCGGTGGCCGAGTCGTCAGTCTCTTTGCCCACAAGAAGTACGACACCCTGAGTCTTGAATATGTGGACGCTGATGAAGGAATTCACGGTGCGATCTTCCAGCTAACAGAAGGGACAGGGTGAGCTTGTAAAGAATGAACTGATGGCTCAGGGCGTAACTATCAGTTCTCGCCACAGATCAGTCGACGAAACAAGGCGCTACGGAGGTCCAGCATGAAAACAAGTAAATGCAATTTATCGATCGCTTGTGGGATCGCGCTGGTGGCGACTATGCTTGCACTTCCTAGTCGCCTACCTGAGCCAGACTGCGGCTGCGAAATCCTCTGGCGGCAGCGGGACTTCCGCCGCGCACTGGAGTGTTCAAGTCGACCAGGTTGACTCTGGTAACTTGGACCTCGCCTATTCGTTCCAAATCGCGATTTACGAGAATCTCGTGGAGGAATTGAATAAGACAAAGCAATTTCAGCAGGTGTTCCGCGATGGCGACGCTAAGAGCCGGCGAGTTTCCGAATCTGCTGGTGCTGAAAACAACCGTTGAGAAATACACGCCTGGCAGCGAAACGCGGCGTGCAGTGACCACTGTAAGTGGCGCCACGAAGTTAACTGTGCGGAGTCAACTCCTCACACGCGAGGGTAAAGTCGTTTTTGAGCGCACCGTGAATGGTGATGTTCGCTTCTTCGGCAGTAATTTGCGGGCTACACACAACCTAGCGAACAACATCGCGAAAACGATCAGGCAATCATCCTGGTCAGGTTCCGGGCAACCAACCGTGATACTCACCGGCCAACTCTGAGTCAGGAGGAAAACATAATGGTAGGCGGACGACGAGGAGAAATCATGCTGAGGCTGGTGGGTCTGTTTCTTATCTGTTTGACGACGTTTCCGGCCTTTGGCCAGTCCACGTCGAAGTATCAAGTGGGCACGATCACTGAAGTCAAGGCTCACCAGACTGCCGGAAGTGGCGCCTCTGACGCGGCGAGCTATGACGTTTCCGTCAAAGTGGGCGACACCATCTACGTGGTGCTGTATACCCCACCACTGGGCGAGGACACGGTGAAGTATGCTGCGGGCGTGACCTGCTGGTGCTCGTGGGGACAAACACAATTACCTACAACGACATATTGGGTCAATCGTATGACGTGCCCATAGAAAGCCAACAACCTGCCGCGAAGCCTCAAACAGTCCAAGTCAGTGTCGCGTAGCGGCAGAGTAGGTCACCTGAGATCTCGCAAGGGTTATCTCGCTGGACTGCGATCGACGTCGAGGAATGGGAGACGGAGACGTAGACATGCAGGCAAAACGATAGAGCAACATTGCATACCAAAGCTCGCACTTTCGATTGGGAGCAGCCACGATAGTTGCGATGGCCATGTTCGCGGTGGAGGCGAAGGCTCATGACTAGTGGTGAGGGCTTACCGAACCTGGAGGCGCGCGTCGAGCCTTTGAGGCCGGGAGTCACAGAAAGCCAAGTGCTTGCCGAACTCGCCGCCCATAACGAGGAGCGCAGGGCCGCTCTGCACGACTACACCGTCCTGAGAACTTATCAGGTCGTTGATCTCAAGGGAAAGGTGCATGCCGAGGAAATCGGACGCATGGAGTTTTTCTCGCCCGACAAAAGGCCTTTACAGTCACCTCCGAGTCTGGCTCGGGATTGGTCCGGCATATGGCGCTGAATCCGCTGATTAATAGCGAGATCGAAGCCGCCGCCGGCAAAGAGCATCATGACAGCGCCATTTCCACCGACAACTATTCCTTGAATCTTTTGGGCGAACAGCAGCTAGGTCCGTACCGCTGTTTCGTCGCCGAAGCTGTACCCAAGCGGAAAGCCAAGTATTTATTTGAAGGTAGAGTCTGGATTGATGCAAACGACTACTCCGTAGTGCGCATCGAAGGGCATCCCGCGAAGAAACTCTCCTTCTGGATCCAGCACGCAGACTTTGTGCGGCAGTATCAGAAAGTTGATGGCTTCTGGCTCCCGGAACAGGACCAGACGCTTGTTCAGGTGCGGCTGTATGGGAAGAAAATCCTGAAGATCGAACACCGGAACTATGTCGTGAACGCAGGCCAGAGCACAAATGCACGGTCCACCGTCCGGGAGACTGCGGTCACTCAGACCAACTAGTTGGCGCAAACCAGCTCGTGACGAAAGTGCCGCGAAATGAGCCGCTACGGTTCTGGAGCTTGGCAACAAAGCTCTGAATCGCTCCGACAGATGACTCGGCACCTCGCTTATCTGATCTGCAAGCATTCAAAGCAGCACTGGGTTGACAATACCTCGCCAGTCTTCCCGCTTCTGGTCCGGCGCTTCCACTCCCTGCAGCACGGCTGCGTGCATTTCCCTCTCGCAGAAATGACTGGCAAGCCTTTGACGCGTCAAGTCCATCTCGCTCCAGATGACACCTTGCGCTCCGCTGCGAGTCTGGGCTCGAGCATCCCACATCTAGTCTCCTCAATGTGTTGGAACAATTCCCATCCCATGCCTCATGTTTGGACGCCGTATTGCATTACATGTGACAAGGAGGAGCAGGGATGCGAAGAGTCGGTTGTTTATGTTGTGTCGATCCTGCTGTTCGTGCTTCCTGCTTTCGCTCAAAGCGGTTCGACCGCATCTGGATCGATCAGAGGTGACGTATTCACGAAGGGCACCAACGGTGAACCTGCCGTTTTGCCCGGCGTACTCATCGTCCTTCACGGGCCCATAACTAAGGAGACCGAGTCGGACGCAAAGGGAGCATTCGCTATCGATGGCCTTCCCCGGGGACTTATCAGATCGAAGCGAATGCTCCCGGCTTGTATGCGGCACTCGCGGTGGAAGTCAGCGCCGGCACATCTTCTACCGTTTCAGTCGAAATGAATGTGGCAGCGGTCACCAGCACCATCAACGTCACCGCAAGCGACACGGCTCCGGTGGCCGAAGAATCCGCTCAGCACGAACACCATCACCCAGTCCGTCGTGGAGAAAGCACCCAATCAAGAAGAGAGAGATCGAAAGCCTGCTTCCGCTTGTCCCAGGCGTGGTTCGTGGGCCGGACGGCCGCATCAACATGAAGGGCGCGCAAGCCACGCAGGCCGGCTGGCTGGTGAATTCAGCCAACGTCACTGACCCGGCGACCGGGGGCCAAGCTATCAACCTCCCAATCGATGTGGTTTCTTCGGTTCAGGTGATCTCCAATCCCTATGATCCCGAGTACTGGAAAGTTCACTGGAGCAGTTTCGAGCTGTTGAAACCCGCACCAGCAACTTCGACAAGTTTCACTTCTCCATCCAAAACCTGGTTCCGCGTGCCAGAGACCGCGATGGATCACATCGTCGGAATTGGAGCTTTCACTCCGCGCGCCACCATCGACCGGTCCGCATCATAAAAGATCGGCTCGCGTTCACGCAGTCTTTTGAATACCGCTTCGTTCGCACGCCTGTCGAGAGTCTGCCTCCGCTGCAACGCGACACGACAGCTCGAGAGTCTCTGATTCCTTCAGTCAATTCGATTTGAAGATTAGTGACAGACAGAGTGCAACTCTGTCGTTCGCTGTCTTCCCCAAAAGTTCGACTACCTCGGGCTGAATACATTCACTCCACAGCCGTCGACCACGAACCTACATCAGCGTGGATTTCAGGTCTCCGCACAACACAGCGTTACGTCTTCAAGTCGGGCGCCCTGCTCTACTTCACAGCTTGCCTACGAAGAGTTCGACGCGGACACTTTCCCAAACAGCCAGGATCCCTACCGTTTGTTAGTCGAGACGACGAAGGGTGGATTCTTCAACCGGCAAAATCGCGACACGGATCGCGTGCAATGGCAAGAGATCTATCAGTCTCAGCCCGAAGCATTTTTACGGTGACCATCAGCTGAAGGTTGGCTTCGATTTCTCCCATAGCTCTTACGACGGCCGCCAGCAGTTCCTCTCCGTGGATATTGTTGGTGTGGCAGGAACGACACTTCAGCGAATCGAATTTGGCGCGCCGACCACTTTTGTCCGTCCACCAGAACGAGGTTCGCGTGGTTTGGCGGAGATCAATGGACGGTTGGGCCTCGTCTCACCGTCAACCTCGGCCTGCGCTTTGATAATGACTCCATCACCGATTCGACCCACACCGCGCCCCGCGTGGGTCTGACGCTGGCGCTGACGAAGGATCGAAGAACTCTGCTGAAGGCTGGCGGTGGATTGTTTTATGATCGCGTCTCCTTAAATGCTCGCGCGTTCCCGCTGTTCCCTGATCGCACGCTTATAACTTTCGATGCAACAGGAGAAGTGGCTTCCTCCGTTCCGTATTCCAACGTCATCACCGGCGGATTGAAAATCCACGCAGCGAAACCTGGAACGTTGAACTTGACCGTCAGGTGATGGAGAAACTGCTGGTTCGGGTTGCCTACCAACAAAGGAACACTGTCTATGACCTGGTTCTCAACCCGGAAGCAACAGCAAGCGGCAACCTCTTGTCCGCTGGCGAACAGCGGGCGAGATTTTTACCGCGAGTTTCAAATTACCGGCCGTTATCAGATAGGCCGTCAGACGCTGAATGCCTCCTACGTGCGATCGAAGGCCACGGGCGATCTCAACGACTTCAATCAGTTCTTTGGAAACAATCCGCAGGCGGTGATCCAGGTCGAAGCTCGCGGCCGCTTGCCATTCGACGCACCGAATCGGTTCCTGGCATGGGGTGAGTTCAGCGCGCCCTGGAAGGTGACGCTAATGCCGGTCCTGGACATTCACACCGGGTTCCCCTACTCATTGGTAAACGAAGCACGCGAGTTTGTCGGCCCGAGAAACGATCATCGCTTTCGCGGCTTCAACTCCTTCGATCTTCAAGCATACAGACAGTTCAGGCTCCCTTTACCAAGGAGCGGAAGGTGAAAGTCGGATTGGGCGTGTTCAACCTGTTCAATCACGCCAATCCGAGAGATGCAAAACGACCTGGACAGCCCACGCTTCGGCGAATTCTTTAACAGCGCAAATCGCACCTTCAGAGGAAAGCTTGCCTTCGGATTCTAGTGATGACGACATTAGGGCCAAGTTCGGATTCGAGCGGTGCGAACGGCAAAGACAGTAAGCCGTCACATGGCAAGGGGCAGCTCTACTTCTGACGCTTATCGGGGGTAACACTGTTCGCCTGGGTTAATCGTGCACGCGGGCCCGTCGGCGATTGTTCACCAGTTGAAAGCCCTGCGGATCGCGCTGCCCATCGTGCTTGCAGCACTCAGCCTGTGCCGCCTGCTTCGCGCAGACCCTCACCTGGTCGGCAGCGTTGGAAAACGAAGGGGCTGGAGTTTGGGGCCGCGAAGGCTGATCAGGATTCGGCTGCATCCCAAGCCATGGGCTATCTCGCGGTGTTCGGTCCCGTCCTTTCGGAGCCGATGAAGATCAAGCTGCTGCGGTCCCCAGTCGAAGCAACCGCTACCGCGACATTTCTCTTGACAACGGCGTGTACTGGTTCACTTCCGCTCTGGCTGGCATCGCTGGATGCGTGTCGATCAGCCTGCTGAAATCGCAACGTGGAACTTGCGCTCGCATTCTCTGCGCATCTTTTGTTCTGGCGATCGTGCTCGCGGCCAGACGCAAATCCAGTTCTGCGAGCGTCGAGGCGCGTTGGGCAAACGCTCTCCGTCCTGGGCTCAACAAGGGCGCAGCAAATCGAGTCCGCCATCCGGGAACTGCGGGCGGAGAAACCAGAACTCGTCGGCCGAATGTTTTGGCTCGACCATCAGCCTGCCAGTTGCCCTGGTTTCGGAGGTGTGCCGTTGTCTTGTGGTCACTCCGTCTTCCACTCCATTTGATCACCGTGCTTGCCATTGAAGGGCTGACTCGCGGGGTCAAGATGATGACGGGATTTGTCCCAGCCCGTCCTGAGCGCCGACGAAGGTGGCGCAATGTGCGCCTTCGCGGCGTCCGGAATCTCTCCGGCACTTGGTCTCACCCTCGCGCTCACCCGCCGTGCACGCGGACCTTTCCTGGGCCCTCGTGGGCCTGGCATGGCCTCGCCTGGAGATCAGCGGGTTTCACAAAGAACTCATCGGCCGACAACGAAGAACACTCTTCGAAGGAGGAGCATTGCCATGCAAATCGTTGTCGTAGCCCGGAGGCCACATCAGTGGCTGCCCGCTCCGACGCAAGGCTCACCAGGAGATTTGTGGAGTCGGCCTGCTGGAAAGAACATTGGTGACTGCGCAACGTGCCGGAGCGAGTGAGGTCGCTGCTAGTCTGGCCGCAGAGCCTGCCTTTGGAGCTGGCTGAGGAACTCTTGAGTCGCGTCTGCTCAGAGAAAAGGGACAACATCAGGCTTTTGAAAGTGGGGCATTTGATCCCAATGATCGACTCGAGCTGGATGAATTTGCAGGATCAACTGGAAGACCAATTCATCTGGTTGCCTTGGAATTGGGTCACGTATGCGCGGGCTCTGGCCAAACTTCCCGAACTGAAGCAGTCGAGTCCCGACTGGGGGCGGGCCCGCTTGGGCTTCCAAAAGCGCAGTCGTCTTCCGCAGCGAGCCCTCGACCTCCGGATAGGACCGGTACCGGAGGGTGTCGCTGTAACTTCCAAACAACACTGCGGATGAAGCCAGAACGCTTTCTGAAGTGGCGCACTCGGGAAAAGCGTCGGATGGAATTCACTCTTCATTCAATCGTCGGCTCTGTCGTCCGGTAGTCAGGTGGCTGTCGCCACACTAGCGCGGGACTCCGGAATGCGGTCACATGCACAGGCGTGGTGGTGGCGATTTTCTCTGCAATCGCATTTTGCGCGGTGGCGGTTGTTGGTCTTATGTCGCGGGAGCTCTCCTCAGTTTCTTCATCTCCGGCTTGTTCGACGAGATGGATGGGATGCTCGCCCGCATCGAGAGTTTTCCGACTCCGCCGTTTGGGACCTATCTGGAGGGCCACGCGGATTCGCTCAGCTACCTGCTTCTGTTCGGCGGCATGACGATGGGACTCTACCGCGAGCATGGCGATCGTGAACTCTGGATCGGCGCGGCTCTGTTGATTGGTGCTGTTCCCGCGCTTGTCATCACAACTCTTCAGCGGAAGCGACGCGCTGCGGGCGACCGACCGTCCCAGCGAGTATCTAGGGAAAGGCTTCTATCGCAAGCTTGAGGCAGGACTCGTCGAACTGGGTTTCGCGCGCCGTGCTGCGCCAGGCCCAGGGCTTCCAGAGGAGAGGCATCCTGATCCACTACGTTGTCGTCCCTCACTGTCGTTGGTGGTTTGCCGGTGCTCTTCTACACTGCGACCTCCTTGGCGCGCATCTCACGTGGATACTCGCGCTCTACTACAACCAGAGATTTTTCAAGCGAAGCGACAGCAGGCGCTCCTCTGAGCAAGATCCAGGTGACGCAGGAGAGGTCATGAAAGCTGCTAATCTCAGCGGCTGGGCAAGCAAGGCACGCGCATTCGAGCGGCGGATCCACGGCAGGACGTCCCAAGTGCGTCTGATCAAGGTTGACGATGAAACCATTCTCAGAGCCACCAGATTGACGGCTTATCCAGAGCGGGTATTGATGAAATCGCCATCGTGGTCCGGATATGAGAAGCCAGCAGATTATCCGCCATGTGCAGAAACGGTCCGGGCGGCGCACCTCAAGGGATCGATTTCATCGAAAAATCCGGCGTTCGCGCTCACCAACAATATCTATCCACTTTCGGATCGCCCGCGATTGGCTCAACGGAAGTCATGGGTTCGCTTGCCTGAATGCTGACGTTATACTCGGACTCAGAAAATTCTCAATTCCGGCTTTGAAGGCAGGCTCGCCTATATCAATGATTGTGGACCCGGAGTGGAGAGACGAAAACCATGAAAGTCATCATCGACAATGGTCAGATTGTGCAAATGAGCAAGAAGATTTCAAAATCAGAGTTCAGCGGAACGTATATTGGCATTACGGTATTCAGATCAACTATCAACGCACACTTCTTTGCCAAGATGCAAGACCTGATCGATGCCGGCCGCGTGAACGAGTTCTTCAATGTTGCTGTCCAGGAGCTCGTCGACGAGGGCCTTCGCGTAGGCTTCACTACGACCGCTGGCGCGCGCCGTGGGCGGAAATCGACGATCCACTGATTTGACGTTTGCCCAGCAAAATGTTTTTCCTCAGCTTGCTTTGGCGGCTACAGGGTAAATGTGGCAATGCAGGAAATCGTCACCGGCAGCTTCGCGCCGTTCAAGTGGGTGCTTTGGCCGCCCAGATCCTTGCGCATTGTTGACTGGAACATCGACCGCGGTCTGAAACTGCAAGGATCACCGGATTTCCTCGCAAGCACAAATGCGGATATTCTTATCCTGCAGGAAGCGGACCTTAATGCGCGACGCACGCACCGCCTGAACATCGCCGCAAGAAATTGCGCGGAAACTGGAAATGGACTATCGTGTTCGGGTGTGAGTTCGAGGGAACTTGTCCAGGGATCCAAATCGTCTCCAGCATACCACGGGCAGGCCACATTGTCGAAATGGCCAATTTCGAACCCGCGCCTGATCGCTTCTCCCGACAGTCACACTTTTGGCAGCCTCACTGGTTTCTCCGAATAGAGAGCCCTTAGCAATACGTAAT
>ERZ1370068.6772-contig-5734_pt1 | contig 23528 bp, 36 predicted proteins | sample MGYA00561227_ERZ1370068 | MGnify/ENA primary metagenome ERZ1370068 (study PRJEB38410, sample SAMEA6850437) | metagenome | study: Metagenomic assessment of the ecological functions of the soil: analysis of the soil microbiota associated with the...
AAAAGGCCATGACCGGCGCACCCATGCGCTCCGAGCCAAAGCTCGGAAACGCCTGCGCGTAGCGCCCCTCGAGAAATGCCGCGATGGACAACATTTCCGCGCCGGATACCACGCCTTGTCCGCCGCGACCGTGAATTCGAATCTGGAACATTCTCGACCTCCTGCTGTGCTCTTTCTTCTGTCGGTCGCGATGACCTGCGCCGCACCTTCCCAGGAGGTCTGGTTCGTACATCCTGCACGCGTTGCCGCAGGCGTCCCTTGACGCAGGTCAAGAGTCGCCCTATCCGCTTCATGCACGTCCGAAGTCATGCCAATTCGAGGAACGCACCGAGCCCGCTCGCGCGCGGATCTGCGAGCTCGACCGGTGTTTTTCCTTGTCTTGGAATATCGACGAAAGACCCGCGGGTCGATAACCGCTTTGCGCATGCCGCCTGTTCGTGCCGACGCCGAGCTAGCGCACCGGCGCGACTCCGATAGGCGGCGGCGCGAGGTTCGACAATGCGGCGGAAGAGTTCGCGGTACTCGTCTGCCTTGCTCCGCGCCGAACAGCGGATCGCTATGCCCGGAGAAACGCGGCGTCGATTTCGTCCCAGTCCGCGTCGGTCAAGTGCCGCGCGGCGCAGCGGCAGCAGATCATTTTCCTCGAGCCGCATGTGCTCCCAGTGAAATGCAGCAAAATCGGCCGCGAGCGCCGCGAACTCTGGAAACTGGGCGGAGCCGCCATGCTCGTATCGGGTCAGCGCCTGTTTGCAACTCCCGCAGCTTGACGGCGCCCGATTCATGCTCTTGTTTCAGCCGATCAAGCAACGGCGCAGCGCCAGAGTAACGAGACCCGAGCAGCTTGAACAAGTAGGCATCCTCCTTCGGATGGTGGAACTGCTCCAGAAACGCATCGATGTAATGGACCATTGCCCCGAACAATACGAAATCCGGCTTGAGTCGCACATAGCGAATTTCGCGTATTACGTAGAGCATGCCATGCAGCACTGCCGCCAAGGAGCGGTGCTCTTCCTCGATAATGCGTTTCGCTTGCACGGGATCTCTCTCCATCACCGGTGCGCGGGCCCCGAGGCCAATCGGCGCCGGTGCCAAGTTGACGATACGGGTAAACAACCTATCGTATTTGGTGCGAGCTTCGGCGCCGAGCATCGGATCGTTGTGACCGAGAAACGCAGCGTCGACCGCCTCCCAATCGGCGGCGGAAAGGTATTTTCCGCCAGCGGCATCGCCTCTTCTTCCTCGGCTCGCATATGTTCCCAATGGAATGCCGCATAGGATTCCACGGCCGTGAGGAAGTTGGAGAATTCAGCCTTTGCCACCCTGTTGATAGCGCGCGAGCGTCTGCTCGAGCGTGCGGATCTTCTCGGCGCCCACCCGATGCTCGGTCTCCAGCCGATCGAGCAGTGGTGCCGCCTCCGGGTGACGCATGCGCAGGAGCCGGAAGAGGTACTGGTCTTCCTTGGGGTGGTGGAACTTTTCAGGGAACGAATCAATATAGTAAATCATCGCCCCGAACAGATTGAAATCCGGCTTGTCGTCGTGGTCGCGAATCTCGTGAACCAGATACAACATCCCATGCAAGACCGCCGCCAGCGCGCGATGCTCATTGACAATGATGCGGATTGCTTCCATGTACGACCTCTTTCGGATCTCTCTGGCGGCGCTACGCCGCACATCGTCCTGATGAAGGTAGTCGCATCGCGGGCGAGATACATTGACGTGCATCAATTCGTATGCGGAAGTGCCCCCAGCGACAGGCAGAGCCCGGCTGGAGCGGCATCGGAGAACGGGCAGAGCGCCCCTTGCACATCGGGAACTGGCCCATTCAGATCACGCGCGAGTAGCGAGCATGCTCGCGTTGCTCTCGCAGGTAACGATCGAACACCATCGCCACGCTGCGGAATCCAGGAGCGCTCGCGCGGCGTCACGGTAGTCTCGTCCGCCGGTGGGCGCGCACGCCGAATCGTCATCAGACGGCGTAAGACGTTGCTCGCCGAAGCGGCGGATGCGCTACGGCTCGTTTGCGTCCGTGAAAGCTCCTGGGTCGTCGTTGGGTCTCGATATGAGTGATGACGCTGGCAAAGTTGACGCAGTCGATGATCTCGCGCTCGACGGTATTGGCAAGCTCGTGCGCCATCCTCACGGTCCATGTCGGTGGAACGACCATATGCAGACTGACAAAGGCGCGTTGCCCGGATCGACGTGTCCTGAGCGCGTGAAAGTCAACTTTATTCGAGCGGTGACGGTCCAGGACCTGCTTTATGGAAGCTTCGGCTTCTGGCTCGAGCGCCTGGTCAGAGTAGGCCCGACGCGGAGCGGTGAACCAGTCGCCAACCCGTGAATGTGATATGCACCGCCACACCAAGTGCAACAACCGGATCCAGCCACGCCAAGCCTGTGATGGCAACCATGAAAAAACCCGCGAGCACTCCCAAAGACGTCCAAACGTCGGTGATCAGATGTTTCGCGTCGGCTTCTAACGTAATTGACTGGTGGATCCGCGCGCCTTTCAAAATCCAGAGGGCAGCACCGAGATTGATTGCCGATGCAATTCCGGAAAGCAGCGGCCCGGCAATTCCGAAGGAAATGTCTACCGGATGCAGCAGGCGATCCACGGCGGCATAGGCGATCGCAGCTGCGGCGACGATGATGAGCGCCCCCTCGAAACCCGATGAGAAGTACTCTGCCTTCGCCTGACCAAAGTGGTAGCGTTCGTCGGGTGGGCGCGCAGCGGTGGTCAAGGCCCACAGCGCACCCAAGGCGGCCGCGAGATTCACGAACGCTTCGATCGCATCGGATAACAGACCCACCGAGTGCGTTAGAGCGTATGCGCCAAACTTGAGACCGATCGTAGCGATCGCTGCGGCGATCGACACCCGAACAAAGGTTATGCGGGTTTTGCGGGATATTGCATGGCTCGATTATGAGCGAGACTCATCGCGTAAGGCGATATTGCGCGTCCTGTTCAATGGGGGTTTTGCAAGTACACTCAACGCTCGCTTCCTCGGTTGGATCTCGCGAGCCCGTGCGCCCTCCCGCCCTGATGCCTCGCCCCGCCCGCCCGACGTTGGCACCGCCGGCGGCCCCGGCCGTGATTTCGCTCCACGCGCTTAAAACGCGCTGCAGTACTTGCAGCATGCGTGAGCTCTGCCTGCCGATCGGCCTGGACCAGGATGCCTTGCGGCAACTCGACGAACTGGTTACGAAGCGCCTGCGCCTGAAGAAAGGCGACGTACTCTACCGTGCCGGCGATCCGTTCACCGCGCTGTTTGCGATCAGGATGGGTTCGTGCAAGACGACCGTGCTGGCCGAGGACGGCCGTGAGCAGGTAGCGGGCTATCACATGCTGGGCGATGTGATCGGCATGGACGGCATAGGCACCGAGCGCCACGGCTGCCAGGCCGTCGCACTGGAAGATACTGAATATTGCGTGTTGCCGTTCGGGGAGCTCGGGGATCTCACGCGTAGCATCGCGCCGCTGCAGCACAACCTCTACCAGGCGCTGTCGCGGGAGATTGGACGCTCTCAGAGCGCCATGCTGCTGCTCGGCAGCATGCGCGCCGAAGAGCGGCTTGCTTCGTTCCTGCTCAACCTTTCGCAGCGGTATCGCGAACGCGGCTACTCGTCGACCGAGTTTGTGCTGCGCATGACCCGCGAGGAAATCGGCAGCTATCTCGGGCTTAAGCTCGAAACCGTAAGCCGGCTTTTTCCCGCTTTCACCAAGAGGGCCTGATCCAGGTGCAGGGGCGCTCCATCAAATTGCTCGACATCGCGGCGCTCAAGCAACTTCTCGGGCAACGCTGCTAGCGCCTGCCGCACGGGCTCGTGTCGCGGTCCGGCCTAGGTCGCAAATCACGGTAGAGGAATCGGTCATGCATGTTGATTGGGCCTCCTTCACGCCATGGTCGGCCGTCATTGGCGGCGTGATCATCGGCGTCGCGGCAGCCATGCTCGCCCTTGTCAACGGCAGGATCGCCGGCATCAGCGGCATCGTGGGCGGCCTGTTTCGGCCGAGCGCCAACGACCTCGCATGGCGCGTAGCCTTCCTGGCAGGCCTGGTGGCGGCGCCGATTCTGGACGCCATGGCCGCCGCGCTTCCCGCGATCGTCGTCGATGCGAATTATCCGACTCTGATCGCCGCCGGCCTGCTGGTGGGCGTGGGTACGCGTTATGGCGCGGGCTGCACCAGCGGTCACGGCGTGTGCGGCATAGCTCGCCTTTCGCCGCGCTCGCTCGTCGCCACGCTAATTTTCATGGCAGCGGGTTTTGCGACGGTGCTCGTCACGCGGCACCTCGCCGGCGTTTGAGGGAACAGGATGTACATCGCTCGCCTCATTTGTTGCCGGCCTCGTGTTTGGCGTTGGCCTCATCGTATCGGGGCTGGTGAATCCGGCCAAGGTGATCGGCTTCCTGGATCTCACCGGCAGCTGGGATCCTCGCTTGCGCTGGTGATGGCGGGTGCGATCGCCGTCGGTTTGCCCGCCTTCTTCTTGGCCGGAAAACGCGCCGTGACGCTGCTCGGAACGCCGATGAAATTGCCGAATGCCCGCCAGATCGATCGCCGCCTCGTGCTCGGCAGCCTTGCTTTCGGCATTGGTTGGGGTCTTGCGGGATTTTGTCCCGGCCCCGCCCTGGTCGCGCTGGGCGCGGGCCAGGTGAAGGCGCTCGTCTTCGTGGCAGCGATGCTTGCCGGCATGCTGGCGTTCGAGGTCGCGCAACGCGCGCGAACCGGCGACTGACCCGAGCGTCCGACGAACAGACGGATACGGGACTATGACGATGCACCCACCTCACGATGCGCCTCGTTACCGGCGAGGATAGCGAACCATGGCGAAGCTGATCTTCCGCCAGCTTTTCGATCCGCACTCGTCGACCTATTCCTATCTGCTAGGCGACGCTCGCTCGAGCGAATCCGTCTTGATCGATCCGGTCTTCGAGCAGGCGCGCCGCGATGCCGCGTTGATTCAGGAGCTCGGCCTAAAGCTGGTGGCCACGCTCGAGACGCACGTGCATGCCGATCACGTAACCGGTGCGTGGTTGCTGAAGCGCCAGCTCGGGAGCGACATTGCGCTTTCGGCGAGCAGCGGCGCAAAAGGGCGCCGACCGAAATCTTGCGCATGGCGATCGCGTCACCTTCGGCAATCGCTATGTCGAAACGCGCGCGACGCCGGGCCATACGGAGGGGTGCGTAACCTACGTCCTCGACGACGAAAGCATGGCGTTCACCGGCGATTGCCTGTTGATCCGCGGCAGCGGCCGGACCGATTTTCAGCAGGGAGATCCGCGCGCGATGTTTCGCTCGGTGAAGAGCCAGATTCTGTGCCTGCCCCCGCCTGCCTGCTCTACCCGGCGCACGACTATACCGGCCGCACCGTGACCAGCGTCGCGGAGGAGAGACGCTTCAACCCGCGTCTCGGCGGGGAGATCGGCGAGGCGGATTTTGTCGGTTACATGAACAACCTGGGCTTGCCACACCCGAAGCTGATCGACATAGCGGTACCCGCCAATCTCCAATGCGGCCGTCCGGAACGCGATGCAGCGCTCGCCGCGGAGCCGGCTTGGGCGCCGCTGACTTTCACCTTCGCCGGAATCTGGGAGATTCAACCCGAAGCGCTGGAGGAGAACGCTGCCAAAGTGCAGCTTGTCGATGTACGCGAGCCGGACGAATTCGTCGGTCCGCTCGGACGTATCCGCGGCGCGAAACTGATGCCGCTCGGTCAGCTTCCCGCCCGTGTAGGCGAGCTCGCGCGCGATCAGCCCGTGGTCGCGGTGTGTCGCTCGGGCGCCCGCTCGGCGAACGCGTCGGTGCTCCTGCAGAAAGCGGGGTTCAAAGACGTCGCCAATCTCGCCGGAGGCATGCTGCGCTGGCGCGCGGAAGGCTATCCCGTCGAGGGCGGCCGGGAATGATGATCGAATGGCGAGCTCGCGCCAGTACACCGGCGCCAAATCGACACCGCGACGCACAGCGGTAAACGGATCAAGCTTCAGTGCCGCCGCCGACGGCTCGTCGGAGCGCCTGGATCCTGCCGCTGTCGACTCCCCAGCGGCCCAGCATCGCCTCGCCGTCGGTATCGAGCAGCGGATGCGACTCGCGAACCTCCGCCACGGTGCGGCTGAATCGCGGCGCCGGTGCGGGCTCGGCGACGCCATCGGCCTCGATGAATGTCGACCGCGCGCGGTTTTGCGCGTGTCCCGGCGCTTCGTCCAGGTCGAGCACCGGCGCGAAGCAGGCGTCACTTCCTCGAGCAACGCACACCACTCGGCACGGGTCCTGGTCAGAAAGATGCGCGCCAGCTTTTCGCGCAGGGCCGGCCACTCCTCGCGTTGCCATTGCGAGCGTAAAGCCGGGTCGTCGATCCCGCATTTTTGCAGGAGCGCGGCGTAAAACTGCGGCTCGATCGCACCGATGCTGACGTACTTTCCGTCCGCGCATTCATAAACGCCGTACCAATGCGCTCCACCGTCGAGCGCGTTCTTGCCGCGCTCGTTGCTCCACACGCCGGCCGCCCTGCGGCTGAAGATGTTGGCCATGAGCAAGGCGGCGCCGTCGACCATTGCCGCGTCGATGACCTGTCCGCGTCCTGACGAGCGAGCCTCGAGTAGCGCGCAGACGATGCCGAACGCGAGCAGCACGCCGCCGCCGCCAAAATCGCCGACGAGATTGAGCGGGGGCACCGGCGCTTCGCCGGCGCGGCCGATGCAAGCCAGCGCGCCGGTGATCGCGATGTAATTGATGTCATGTCCGGGCGCTTGCGCGAGCGGACCCTCCTGTCCCCAGCCGGTGACGCGGCCATAGACCAGCCTCGGGTTTCGCTGCAGGCAAATCTCCGGACCGAGCCCGAGACGCTCCATGACGCCGGGGCGGAAGCCTTCGATCAATGCGTCGGCGTGCTCGATGATGCCGAGCAACGCATCCGCGGTGCCGGGTCGCTTCAGGTCGACGGCAAGTGTCCGCCGACCGCGCTGGGTGGCCCCTTGTCGTCCCTTGCTGAGGAACTCGACGTCGTTCGGGCGATGAGTGCGGTCGATGCGTATCACCTCGGCGCCCATGTCGGAAAGCATCATGGCGCCAAACGGCGCGGGGCCGATACCCGCCATCTCGACGACTTTGATTCCTGCCAGCGGTCCCACGTTCACCTCCAAAAGCTTCACGGTATCGGTCTAGAGCCGGTGGCTCTGATCGCCGTCACGGAAACCAATCAGATCGTCGTCGATGCCCTTAGCTAAAGCCAGCACCTTGAACAGCTCACCCATCTCTGCCGGCGAGAGCAGCTTCTGCACTGCACCCGCTTCGCGCAGGTACGCCGCCGTTTGCGGCTCGCCGCGGCGCGCGAGAGCGTCGAGGACGCCGCAGTTGATCAGGAAGCGCGCCTGCGTCGCGTAGCCCGCGAGCGACATGCCACCGGCGACGCCTTCGTGCGCGATGGCGCTGAAGTCGACGTGCGCGGTCAAATCGGCGAGCCCGGGCAGGAAAAACGGATCCTCCATCGTGCGATGACGGTAATGCGCCATCAGCGTGCCACCGTTGCGCTGCGGATGGTAATACTCGCTTGCTGGAAATCCGTAATCGAGGATCAGAAGTGCGCCGGCGTCGCAACGAAGCGCAAGGCTACGCACCAATGCTTGCGCTGCCGGATTGATCTCGCTTGCATAGTCGCCGTCGCCGGGAAAGCGCGCTCGCACAGCGTCACGAAGCGCGCCGTTCGCGAGCGCCCGATCGGCGAATCGAAATTCTCCGGCGGCGCCTACCTCCACGCCGCGCTCGAACCATGCGCCGCCCCGCCGCGCGATCAGATGCGGCGGCACCGCATCGAGCATTTCGTTGGCCAGCAGGACGCCGCGCCAATGCGCGGGCAGGACGTCGATCCACTCGACGCGCGGCAACAGATCTGGCAAGCGCTCGCGCAGATGCTCGCGCTGGCGCTCGCGCAGGTCGGGACTCACTTCCAGGAGGTAATATCGCTCGGGCAGCGCGTCGCGTGCGGCGAGCGAGGAAAGCACGTCTGCTGCAAGCCGTCCTGTTCCCGGGCCGAGCTCGATCACCGAGCTTCCGGGAGCTGCGCGAGCACCGCTTCGATCTGTGCCGCGAGCGCTTCACCGAACAGTCCCGTCAACTCCGGCGCGGTCACAAAGTCTCCTGCGAGGCCGAATTTGCGCGCGCCCGCTACGTAGTAACCGAGTCCCGGCGCGTAGAGCGACGGCGCCCATGTAATCGGCGAAGGAAATCCAGCCGCCCGACGTCGCGATCATCCGCCCGATGTGCGCGACGACGCGAGCGCTGTGCGCGAGCGCTTCGTGCGTCGGTATCGGCAAGTTCGCGCGATCGCCGTTTGATGGAGTGTGTGCCATCGTTGTGTTAGGCTTTACAGTTGTCCGAGTGTAGCCGGAGCGCCGCGTGCAGGGCAAAGTCGTGCTTATCACCGGAGGAGCGAAGCGTGTCGGCGCCGCAACCTGCCGGCGTCTGCATTCTGCCGGGGCCAACCTGATGCTGCATTATCGCGTCTCGGCAGGCGAAGCGCGGCTGTTGCAGGCGGAGCTCAATCATCAGCGCAAGGATTCGGTGGCGCTGATCCAGGCCGACCTGCTCGACATCGCCAAGCTGCCGGCGATGGTGGAACAGACGGTGCAGAGCTTCGGCCGTCTCGACGCGCTGGTCAACAACGCCTCGTCGTTTTTCCAGACTCCCGTCGGCGAGATCACCGCCGCGGCGTGGGAAGATCTGATCGGCACCAATCTGCGCGCTCCGCTTTTCCTCTCCCAGGCCGCGGCGCCGGCGCTGAAAAAGTCGCAGGGAGCGATCGTCAACATCACCGACATCCACGCCGAGCGCCCGCTCAAGAATTACGTCGTGTACAGCGTCGCCAAGGCCGGACTGGTGGGATTGACGCGCTCGCTGGCGCGCGAGCTCGCGCCGGAGGTCCGCGTCAACGCGATCGCGCCAGGTCCGATCCTGTGGCCCGACGATGAATCCTTCGACGAGCTTTCCCGCCAGCGCATCATCTCGCACACACCGCTGAAGCGCGAGGGAACGCCCGAGGACATCGCCAAGGCGGTGCACTTTCTGCTGGCAGAAGCGACCTATGTGACGGGCGAAACCATCAACGTCGACGGCGGACGCCACGTCGCTCTGTAGCTGGCGCCGTCGACGCGAATCTATCCGCGCGCGACGGTTAGCCTACGTCTGACGATACTTATGCCGACTGCGTTCGGCGCAAGCGCGCGACCGCCACCGCGAGCCTTTCCAGGTAAGGATCGACGATGCCGTGGGTGACCAGCGCGACGCGTGCGCGCTCGAGGTAATCCAACGACGACCCGAACACGCCCTGCGCGGCCGCGAGAACTTTCGCCTGCTTCGCCGGCGCCAACCGCCCCGCGTATTGCGGATGCGCACGATTGACGACAAAGGCCAGCGCGGTCAGCGTATGCGCCCGACGAATGCACCTGCAACCAGCGAGGCTTGTACGAGCCGACGACCATTTCGCGCCGCCACAGCAGCGCGAGCTCCGCTCGAGCGCAGCGTGCCGGCAGCCGATAGGCGACGCCGTGGCACGATCCACCGCGATCGAGACCGAGCACCAGACCAGGCACTTTGACGGTCCCGCGCGAGCCCAGCGACCAAAGGCAGAACTGCCGATGAAGGCCCGCGCAGCGTCGCCGGCTTTGCGTCGGCAAACGGAAACAGCGGATTCCACAGCAGCGAACCGTAGGCGAACACCCACCAACCGGAACCGGCAGGTTTTTTCGCAAGCGTTGCCGCGAGAGATGCGGCCAGCGCTTCATCCGACAGCGCTCGATCAGGATCGACCGTGGCCATGTAGATCGCCCGCATGCGGCCTTCTTCGAGATCGCGGCGCGAGAGCGTCATGGGATCATGACTCGGAATCCGGTTCGCGAGCAATCTTCAGCAATTCGACTTGCGCTTGTCGCCGCTTCGCCGCGGTCGACTTGCCGTGCGGGCCACTCTTGCCGAGCAGCGGGGAGCGCGCGACCGGGTTGCGCGGTTTGAGCGGGCCTCGCTGTTTGGCGCGCTTCATGTCGCAGCGAATCGCCTCACCGCTGCTCACGATCGAAGGCGACGATCCTTATCGGATCCCGGGACGCCTTGGCACGTTCCCGCGGCAGGAACAGCGCCTGCAGATCATTGAGAAAGCGGCGTCCCAGCGGGTGACGCTCGCAGGTTCACGTGGTCGCGCTCCGAGCAGGCCACGCTTCTCGGCTTCCTCGAGCTCGCTTTCCACCAGCGTCAGCGGAAATCCGGTCCGCTCGCGGAACAATCCCACCGGCACGCCGTCGGCGAGGCGCAGCGCGTTGAGCATGAACTCGAAGCCGATTTCGCGCGCGTTACTTCGTGCTCATCGAGCAACGGCGCGCCCTGCTCCGCCTGCTCGAGGTACTGCTCGCGGCTTCTTATAGCGCACCTGTCGCACGACGCGGCCGGGAAAGGAGAGCTTCGAATGCGCGCCGGCGCCGATGCCCAGATAATCGCCGAAGCGCCAATAATTCACGTTGTGCCGGCACTCATAGCCCGGACGCGCGTGCGCCGAGGTTTCGTAGTGGACGTAGCCGGCCGCGGCCAGCTCGGTGTCGACGAGCTCGCCGATGTCCGCGGACAGCTCGTCGTCGGGCAGCGTGCGGTGGATGGCGATGGAACAGGGTGTTCGGCTCGATCGTCAGATGATAGAACGACAGGTGCGGCGGCGCGAAGCGCAGCGCCGCTGCCGCGTCGGCGCGCGCGTCGGCCAGCGTCTGTCCGGGCAGCGCGTACATCAGATCCAGATTGACGTTGCCGAAGATCTCGAGCGCGGCCTAGCGCTGCGCGCCCGCGCTTCATGCTCGTCGTGAACGCGTCCGAGCGCGCGCGAGGAATCGCGCGTCGAAGCTCTGCACGCCGAGCGAGAGCCGGTTGATGCCCGCGGCCTTGAACGCCGGCGAACTTCGCCCGCTCGAACGTTCCGGGTTCGCTTCCAGCGTGATTTCGGCATCGGGCAGCAAGCGGAACGCGCGCGCGCACGCCGGCAAGAATCGCATCGATCGCCTCCGGCGAGAAAAGGCTCGGCGTGCCGCCGCCGAGGAAAACGCTGACGACGCGGCGGCCCCAGATCGACGGCAGCGCGAATTCGAGGTCGCTCATCAGCGCCGTCGACATAGCGCGCCTCGGGAACCTCGCCGCGCGCGCTCGTGCGAGTTGAAATCGCAGTACGGGCATTTCTTCAGGCACCACGGAATGTGGATGTACAGCGCGAGCGGCGGCAGCGCGTCGAAATCGCGGCGCCCGCAGCGTGCGACTCGAGCACGACGCTCATCGCATGCGATCTGCCAGGCGCGCGACGAGCGACCGGATCGCCTTGCCGCGATGCGACAGCTCGTTCTTCCGTTCGAGCGGCAGCTCGGCGCCGGTAAGACCCGTTTCGGCGTCGAGAAAATGCGGGTCGTAGCCGAACCCGCCGTCACCGCGCGGCAGATCGATGATCGTCCCGTCCCATCGCCCTCGGCGAGCATCGGCTCGGGATCGTCGCCGTGACGCATCGAGCGCGAGCATGCAGTAGTAATGCGCGCGCCGATCGGCGATGCCCGCGAGCGCGTGCGACCAGCTTCGCGTTGTTGCGCGCGTCGGACGGCGGCTCTCCGGCGAAGCGCGCCGACTGCACGCCGGGCGCGCCGCCGCAGCGCGTCGACGCATATGCCCGAGTCGTCGGCGAGCGCGGGCAGGTCGCGCCAGCGGCTGGCGTGCCGCGCCTTGGCAAGCGCGTTCTCGACAAACGTCGCGATGAGGCTCGGCGATTTCGTCGATGCCGAGCTCGGCTTGCGCGATCACTTCGATGCCCAGCGGCGTCAGCAGGCGCTGGAACTCGCGCAGCTTGCCGCTGTTGCTCGGAGGCGAGCACGAGTCGCGGAATCATGGTCCGGCATCGACGCCGCCGCGGCGATCACTGCGCGCATGCTCAGCCATGCCCAGCGCGTTTTTGCGCCGCGATCAGCTCGCGATGCCGCCCTCGGCGAGCGCGACCAGCGTATCCATTTCCGACGCGCGAAAACGTCGCGCCTTCCGCGGTGCCCTGGATCTCGACGAAGCCGCCGCGCGCCGGTCATGACCACGTTCATGTCGGTGTCGCAGCCCGAGTCCTCGTCGTAGTCGAGATCGAGCATCGGCATCGCCGTCGACGATGCCGACCGACACCGCGGCGACGAAATCCGCAGCAGCGGCGTCGCCGCGGCGAGCAGGCCTTGCGCCTTGCACCACGCTACCGCATCGCGACAGCGCGACGCAGGCGCCGGTGATCGACGCGCAGCGCGTTCCGCCGTCGGCCTGCAGCACGTCGCAATCGATGCGGATGGTGCGCTCGCCGAGTGCGACAAGATCGGCGACCGCACGGAGGCTGCGGCCGATCGAGGCGCTGGATTTCCTGCGTGCGGCCCGATTGCTTGCCTTCGGCGGCTTCGCGCCGCATGCGCGTGTTGGTCGCGCGCGGCAGCATTCCGTATTCGGCCGTGAGCCAGCCGCTGTCCCTTGCCCTTGAGGAATGGCGGCACGCCTTCTTCGACCGAGGCCGTGCACAGCACGCGCGTCTCGCCGCATCTCGATCAGCGCCGAGCCTTCCGCGTGTCGTGCGTAATGACGCGTGATCGAAAGCGCGCGCAACTGGTCGGCGCGGCGGCCGCCCTGGCGGTTGGTCATTGCAGTCTCTGTTGCAAAGAATCGGATTATAGCGGCAGCAACCGAAGCGTCGTTGGCTGCTCACAGACCACCTCCTTGCGCGCTATAAGAAAATGAGGTGGCGCGTGTCGGTGGTTAGCGCCGATCTCGCGGGCGGCTCGCACCCCACTCGCTACGCGAGCGGGACCTGGCTCGCTGCTCACAGCGCGTGCCTTAACCGCCACCACGCTGCGGTCGCCGCGAGTCCTTCGTCCAGCGTATACGGCTGCGACCAGCCGGCGAGCTCGCAAAATTGCTGCGCGTCGACTTCGAGCGATCCGAGCAAACGCGACGCGACTGCGCGCTTGCCGGTGACCGCGGCGCCGGCACGCAACAAAGACGCCGGCAGATGAAACAGACGCGCCGGCACGCCGAGCGCCTTGCCGAGCCGCTCCGCCAACTCGGAGGTCGACACGCTTTCCTTGTCGGCGATCGGCAGGGTCTGACCCGCCAGCGCCGGCGCGGTCAGCGCCGCGGCGATCGCGCTGACCGCGTTGTCGACGTTGAGCAGGCTGCGACGATTGCCGATGCCGGCGAGCGGCAGCCTGCGGCGCGCGGCGATCGCTTCGATCAGCGCCAGGAAATTGCCCTTGACTCCCGCGCCATAGGTGAGCGGCAAGCGCAGCACGACGCCTTCGATCGCGTTCCCGCGCAGGCCTGCCACAGCACCCGCTCGGCTTCGGCCTTGCTGTGCGCGTAGGCGTCGCGAGGCGCGGCGGGATCGCCGGCGCGAAAAGGTCGTCCCATGCGTGTCGACTCGCCATAGACCTTGACGCTGCTCGCCAACACGATGCGCCGAACCTTCGCGCGCAGCCGCGGCATCGCACAAGCCGCCGCGTGACGTGCACGTTGGCGACCACGTAGGGCGTGGGATCGCCCGCGTCGCGCTGTGCCTGCACGTGGGCACGGCCGGCGAGATGGACGATCGAGTCCACGCCGACCAGCGCTTCGTCCCAATCGGCCGCGGCAAGGTCGCCGACGACGGCCGCGTCGGCGTCCGGCGTCGCCAGCTGCCGGCGCGCGCACGGTCCGGACATGCGCGACGCCCATCGCCGCCAGATGCCTGCACAGCGCGCGACCGATGAATCCGTGCGCGCCGGTGACGAGCACCTTGCCGCCAATCTGCGGCGTCATAGCCACTTCCAGCCATGCTTGTTGAAAAACGTGCCGCGCTGCGCACGAAATATCCGATGTGGCGCGGCGCCTTTTCGCGGCGCCGCCGCCGTGATGGACGATTTTCACCGCGGGAACATAGACGGTTCGGGTCACGCGGTTGAGGCGCACGCTCCAGTCGAAATCCTCGAAGTAAAGGAAGAAGCGCGGGTCGAAGCCGCCGGTCGCTTCGATCGCCTTGCGGCGCACGAACATGAAAGAGCCGCTCATGGCCGGAATGGGCGAGATCGTCTCGTCGCGCCGTGACGCGATCGACCAGGTCGCGCATCTCGTAATGGTCGAGCGCGCTTGCGAAACAGCTGCCTCAATGCGTGCGGCGCGAACCCGCGCAGGGCAAGATCGAACACCGTGGGATAGCGCTTGCAGACATACTCGCGCGTGCCGTCTACCGCTGCGCGACGCCGGCGCCAGCACGCCGATCTCAGCATGCTCGCCGAGAAAGCGAAACGCGCTCGGCAACGCGTCCGGCGCAAGCTCGACATCCGGATTGAGGACAAGGTGATAGTGCGTGTTGCCGCCGTGCATGACCAGATTGTGGGCCGCGCCGTAGCCGATGTTGGCGTGACCGTGGAGGTAGTTCATGGTCACGTCGGCATCGCGGAATATGTCCCGCGCCACCTTGATCACCGCCAGCGGCGCTTGCGCGCGTCCCGGTGTTGTCGATCAGCACCACGTTCGCGGCGCGCATGAGCTCCTGCTCCCGCGCCGCGACGAGCGACACCGCGAGGGTGCGCAGCGTACGGTCGAGAAGCGACGAGGTCCGGGCGGTACGTGACGATGCTGACCGTCAACGTTGCGGGAGTCACGGAGGCGGGAATAGGGTTGCAGAGGTGAGTTAGAATGCTCGTCGATTGCCCCCTTGGCGTCAACCTTCCCGCCTTCCGTACGCGCATGCCGCTCTCAGCCGACAAGCCGACCCGTTACCGTGTCGACGATCTGCGCAACTTCGCACTCGAATTGACGGCGCACGCGGGACTGCGCACCGACATCGCCCGAGATGTCGCCGAGGTGCTTCTGGATGCCGATCTCCTCGGACACACGACGCATGGTCTGGCGCTGCTCTCGCCGTATCTCGAGGAGCTCGCCGAAGGACGGATGGCCAAGGATGGCGAGCCGAAAGTGCGAAGTCGGCACCGGGCCGCGGAAATGTGGGATGGCGAGCGTCTTCCCGGTCCGTGGCTGACGCTGCGCGCGCTCGACCGCGCGGCGGCGATGGCGCGCGTGTGCGGTACCGGCACCGTCGTGATCCGACGCTCGCATCACATCGCGTGCCTCGCCGCGTATTTGCGTCGTGCGACCGACCAGGGACTGATCGCGATCATCGAAAGCTCGGATCCGACGGTGGTCGCGGTCGTGCCCCACGGCGGTATGACGCCGTTCATTACGCCGAATCCCATTCGCCGCGGGGCTGCCGACCTCGGGCGATCCGATCATGATCGACGTGTCGACGTCGATCACCAGCATGGGTTATGCGCATCAGCAGAGGATCGCCGGCAAGTCCTTGCCGGGCCCCTGGCTGATCGATGCGCACGGCAACGCGACCGCGGATCCGAATGTTCTTCATGGCGAGTCCAAGGGCGCGCTGTTGCCGCTCGGAGGTCTGGACGCGGGACACAAGGGTTTCGCTCTCGCGATCCTGATCGAAGGCGCTGACCGCGGGTTTAACCGGCCACGGTCGAGCCGACCCGGCGGCGGGATGGGGTGGAACGGTTTTCGTGCAGGTGCTCGATCCGGAAGCGTTCGGCGGGCTTGCCGCATTCAAGCGGCAGATGGACGCTCTTGCCGACGCGGCTCGCAACAGCAAGCCGCGACCCGGCGTCGATCACGTGCGCCTTCCCGGCGAACGCGGACTGCAGCGTTATCGCGAGCAGACCGCTCACGGCGTGGCGCTGTATCCGACTATCATGCCCGCGCTCGCGGTGTGGGCGCAGAAGTACGGCGTATCGATTCCCGTCGCGATCGCCTAGAAGCCAACGCGAGGCACCTCGCGTGCGGCACGACTGCGGCGCCAGCGCAGATTCGTGCTTGGTCTTACATCCTGCCCATGGCGATGCGCGGAATTCCCGCCAGATCGCGACGTGACTGCACATGGTCAAATTTCGCGTCGCGCAGCATTGCCTGCACCGCGTCCATCTGGTCGTAGCCGTGCTCGATCAAGAGCCACGCGCCGGGCGCCAGGTAGGCAGGAGCGCCGGCAACGATGGCGCGGATCGCGCTCAGGCCGTCAGCGCCGGCCGCGAGCGCCGCTCGCGGCTCGAACCGCAAGTCGCCTTCGCTTAGATGTGCGTCGCCGGACGCCACGTAAGGCGGATTGGCGAAGATCGCGTGATAACGCTTTTTGGCACCGCGTCGAACCAATCCGATGCGATGAACGTGACGTTGCCCAGACTCAATCGCGCCGCATTTCGGAGTGCGAGCTCTACCGCCGCCGCCGAAGCGTCAACGCCGAGAACCGTCGCGTGCGGCCGCTCGCTGGCGATGGCTAGCGCGATCGCGCCGGATCCGCTGCCGAGATCGAGAACCTCGGCGGGCTCGTTGGCACCGATGCGCGCCAGCGCGAGCTCGACCAGAAGCTCGGTTTCCGGCCGCGGGATCAATACGTCGCTGGTAATTTCCAGCTCGAGGCCGTAGAACTCGCGCCTGCCGATGAGATATGCAACCGGCTCCCCGTCGCGGCGCCGCCGGGCCAGCGCGTCGAACGCCTTGGCATCATGCGCGCTCATCGGCGCTTCGCCGTGAGCGGCGAGCCACGCGCGATCGCGACGCAAGATATGTCCCAGCAGAATCTTCGCCTCGAAGGGAATGAGGCCACTGGCCGCAAGCGCGCGCGAGACGGTCGTCGCTGAACTGTTCGGAGGCGAGGGCATGATGCTTACTGCGGCGCGTAAATTCAGCGTATCGCTGAACGCTTGCGCGGCGTCGTGTCGCGTGAGCGCTGCGACGATTCCGCGATGAACAGCCGCAATCGCCGGTTGTAGTAGCGCCCCCAGCCCGCGTCGCGCAGACCCGACTTTTGCAGCACGTGCTGCGAGGCTTTGTTGCCGGGATGAGTGACGCCGATGATCCGCGTCACGCCGAGCTTGTCGAATCCGTAGTCGACCAGCGCCCGCGCGCCCTCGGTCGCGAATCCCTTGCCCCAGGCCTCGAACAGCAGGCGATAGCCCACTTCGACGTCGGTCGTCGGCGGGCAATACTTGAGGCAATACCAGCCGACGAATGCCTCGTTGTCGCGCCTCGATGCACGCCACACGCCGAGTCCCGGATAGAGCGCGTAATAGCCGGTCACGCGCCGCACGGCAGCCTGGACTTCGGCGCGCGACATCGGCTTGCCGCCATTGATGTACTTCGAGCACCCGCGGGTCGCTGTCGAGGCGCAGCATGTCGTCGAAATCTGAGGCCGTGAACTCGCGCATCGTCAGACGCGGCGTGCGCAACAGAATTCGGGTGGCGGATCGCGCCATGGCTCTCAGGCGCCCTCGGCCCGAGCTCGGCTAACAGCTCGGCCTGGTATTCCTGCGCCAGCGCCTGCGTCAGCTCGAACAGGTCGCCGTCCATGATCGGCGTCGATCTTGTACGAGCGTCAGGTTGATGCGGTGGTCGGTCACCCGTCCCTGCGGAAAGTTGTAGGTGCGGATGCGCTCGCTGCGATCGCCGCTGCCGATCAGACTCTTGCGCGTCGCCGCCTCCTTCTGCTGCCGCTCCTGCGCGCTCGCGGTCGAGCAGTCGCGACGCCAGCACCGCCATCGCCTGCGCCCGGTTGCGATGCTGCGAGCGGTCGTCCTGGCATTCGACGACGAGCCCGGTCGGCAGATGCGTGATGCGCACCGCGGAGTCGGTCTTGTTGACGTGCTGGCCGCCGGCGCCGGACGCGCGGAAGGTGTCGATGCGGAGCTCGGCCGGATTGATCGTGATATCGGCGATCGGATCGGCTTCGGGCAGCACCGCCACCGTGCACGCGGACGTGTGGATGCGCCCCTGCGCCTCGGTCTCCGGCACGCGCTGCACGCGATGCCCGCCGGACTCGAACTTGAGCTTCGAGTACGCGCCCTGACCGATGATGCGCGCGATGACTTCCTTGTAGCCGCCCATGTCGCCGGGACTCTCCGAAATCAGTTCGACCTGCCATTTGTTGCGCTCGGCAAAGCGCGCGTACATGCGAAACAGGTCGCCGGCGAACAGTGCCGATTCGTCGCCGCCGGTGCCGGCGCGTATTTCGAGGAAGACGTTGCGCTCGTCGTTGGGATCGCGTCGGCAGCAGCGCGCGCTGCAGCTCGTCTTCCAGCGCTTCCATTCTCGCCTCGCGCGGCCTTCGACTCGTCGTCGCCGAACGACTTCATCTGCGGGTCGGCAGAGCATCTGCCTGCGCCGCCGCGAGGTCGCGTTCGCCCTGCTCCCACTCGCGGTAAAGCGCGACAACCGGCGTGATTTCGGCATGCTCGCGGGTCAGCGCGCGGTAGCGATCGAGATCGCGCGTCGACGTCCTCGGCGCGCGAGCAGTCCGTCGAGCTCCTCGAGCCGAGTCGCGAGTTGTGTCGAGTTTGATGCGAGAGAGATGGTTTCATAAAGATCGTCGTTCCCGCGAATGCGGGAACCGCAGTGGCGTTCGTCGCGCTGTCGCAACACTTCGAAGACACTGGATCGCCCGCTTTCGCGGGGATGACGCATCCGTTGCCAAGCGCGCGCGCCATGCGGCGCCGCTCTTGGACGAATGCGTCAGCTAAGGCTCGTCGGGCAGCTGGTAGATGTGGTGCAGCAGCGCGAGCAGCTCGGCGCGCTCGGCCTCGCCGGCGCGGTTGAGCGCCTGCGTCGGCGCGTGCAGGAACTTGTTGGTGAGCCCGCGCGCGAGCTGCTCGAGCACCTGCTCCGGCGGCGCACCGCCGGCGAGCAGACGGCGGGCGCGCTCGAGCTCGGCAGCGCGCAAGCTGATCGTGATGTCCCTGCAGCGCCGCGATCGTCGGCACCACCGTGCGGCCTTCGAGCCAGCGCAGAAAGCTTCGCGGCCTGCTCGGCGATCATCGCCTCGGCCTCGCGCACCGCCTCGACGCGGATCTGCAGATTGTCCTTGATGATGTTGGACAGGTCGTCGACGGTGTACAGGAACACGTCGTCGAGCTCGGCGGCCTCCGGCTCGACGTCGCGCGGCACCGCCAGATCGACGATGAACATCGGCGCATGCCGCCGGGCCTTGATCGCCCGCTCGAGCATGCCCTTGCCGAGGATGGGCAGCGAGCTCGCGGTGGAGGTGACGATGATGTCGAACTGCGCGAGGCGCTCCGGCAGCTCGGTGAGCGTGATCGCATCGGCCGAAAAGCGCGCCGCGAGCTGCGCGCCGCGCTCCAGCGTGCGGTTGGCGACGGTGATCGATTTCGGCGCTTTCGCGGCGAAGTGCGTCGCGGCGAGGTCGATCATGTCGCCGGCCCCGATCAGCAGCACGCGCTGCTCGGCGATCGACGGAAAGATCCGCTCCGGCGAATCTGCACCGCGGCCGCGGCCATCGAAATCGACGCGCTGCCGATGTCGGTGTTGGTGCGCACGTCCTTGGCCACCGCAAACGTGCGCTGGAAAAGCCGGTTCAGCACCAGCCCCAGCGAGCCCGCCGCCTCGGCGGTCTTCACCGCCTGCTTCATCTGGCCGAGAATCTGCGGCTCGCCCAGCACCATCGAGTCGAGCCCGCTGGCGACGCGGAACGCGTGCGGCACCGCCTTGTCCTGCGCCAGCGTGTAGAGGTACGGCGACAGCGATCGCGGTGGGCACGCCGATGGAAGTCCTCCAGCCAGCGCACGACCGGTTCGCGCATCGGCGCCGCTGAAAGTACACCTCGGTGCGATTGCAGGTGGAAAGTATCGCCGCCTCCTTGACCGTCGGGCAGCCGATCAGGTCGCGCAAGGCCGGTCCCAGCGATTCCATCTGGAACGCGATCCGCTCCCGCACCTTGACCGGCGCGGTCGTGTGATTGAGGCCGAGGGCGTAGAGGGGCACGGGTTGGTTTACTTTGGTATTACAAGTCTCTGATATTTTAGCGCAATACGAAGAATCCTGCCGTTCGGACGCCGAACCTGTCCTCGATCAAGCGCCCGCGCTTAAGCTGCGGAGCATATCGAAGCGCGGACTGGTCGGGTCCGTCGGCCTTGCGCCGAACGTGCCAGCGCTCATGCCCTGATGAATTCCTGCTTGCCGCCCAGCCAGCGCTCCAGATGCGCCTGCGCCGCGCCCGGCTCCCGCCGCAGCAGCTCGTCGGCGGCGTCGCGCGCCTGCTCGATCAGCTTCACGTCGCGCTCGAGGTCGGCGAAGCGCAGCAGCGGCACGCCCGATTGGCGCGCGCCGAGAAATTCGCCCGGACCGCGGATCAGCGAGATCCTGCCGCGCGATCTCGAAGCCATCGCTGTTCTCGTAGATCACCTTGAGCCGCGCCTTGGCCATCTCCGACATCGGCTCCTCGAACAGCAGCACGCACACGCTCTCGTCGGCGCCGCGTCCGACGCGGCCGCGCAACTGGTGCAGCTGCGCGAGGCCGAAGCGCTCGGCGTGCTCGATCACCATCATCGACGCGTTGGGCACGTCGACGCCGACCTCGATCACCGTCGTCGCGACCAGTACGTGCGATCTCGCCGCGCACGAACGCCGCCATCGCTGCCGCCTTTTCGTCGGGCTTCATCCGCCCGTGCAGCAGTCCGACCGTCAGCTCGGTGAGCGTCGCGGTCAGCTCGGCGTGCAGCGCGACCGCGGTCTGCAGCTCGAGCTTTTCCGATTCCTCGATCAGCGGACACACCCAGTACACCTGCCGCCCTCGGCGCAGACCTTGCGCACGCGCTCGACGATTTCGCCGCGCCGCCGCTGGCTCACCAGCTTGGTCGCGACCGGCGTGCGCCCGGGCGGCATCTCGTCGATCACCGAGACGTCGAGGTCGGCGTAGAAGCTCATCGCCAGCGTGCGCGGGATCGGCGTCGCGCTCATCATCAGCTGGTGCGCGTCGCCGATGCCCTTCTGGCGCAGCGCAAGACGCTGCGCGACACCGAAGCGATGCTGCTCGTCGACGATGGCGAGCCCGAGCCGCGGCAGCGTCACCACGTCCTGAAACAGCGCATGGGTGCCGATCGCGAACTGCGCTTCGCCGCTCGTGATCGCGGCCAGCGCCTTCTTGCGTTCCTTCGCCGGCAGCCCGCCGGAAAGCCATGCGATCTTGCACCGGCAGACCGTCGAGCCACGCCGCGAGCTTGCGGTAATGCTGCTCGGCGAGGATTTCGGTCGGCGCCATGAACGCGACCTGGTAGCCCGACTCGATGGCCTGCAGCGCCGCCAGCGCGGCGACGACGGTCTTGCCGCTGCCGACATCGCCCTGCAGCAGGCGCTGCATCGGCTCGCCGCGCGCCAGGTCGCGCCGGATCTCGGCGATGACGCGCTGCTGCGCGCGCGTGAGCGCGAACGGCAGCCGCTCGCGCAATGCGTTGGTCAGCGAAGCCGTTGCCCGGCAGCCGCGGCGCCTTGCGCTTGCGCGCGCGCCGGCGATGCATCTTGAGCGAGAGCTGCTGCGCCAGCAGCTCGTCGAACTTGAGCCGCGTCCACGCCGGATGCGTGCGCTCGTCGAGCGCCTGCTTGCGACGCGTCGGTCGGCGGCTCGTGCAGGTAGCGCGACGGCTTGCGCGAATCCCACAGCCGCCGCGGCTCGCGCGTCCACGGCGGAAGCGTTTCGCCGAGATACGCCGGATCGCGCACGAGCGCGCGGCGCACCAGCTTGCGCAGCGCGTCCTGCGCCAGACCGGCGGTGGTCGGATAGACCGGCGTCAGGCGGTCCGGCAGCGGCGTTCCGGCGTCGACGATCTGAAATCTCGGATGAATCATTTCCAGGCCGAAATGTGCCTTCGCGAACGTCACCGAAGGCGCGCACGCGCTTGCCCGGAGCGAGCGCCTTGTGCTGACTGGGATAGAAGTGAAAAAACGCAGCACCAGTTGCGCGTCGCCTTCCTCGATCAGGCAGACGAGCTGCCGCCGGCCGCGATACTGGATGTCGGCGATGAACGACGGTGCCTTCGACCTGCCACGCCTGGCCCGGCTTCACCGCGCCCGAGCGGGCAAGATGGGTGCGATCCTCGTAGCGCAGCGGCAGATGCAGCACGAGGTCCTGCTCGCGCTCACGCCGATGCGCGCGAGCTTGTCGGCAAGCGTGTTGGCCGACTTGGGCTGCTCCGGCTGCGCCGCCTTCGATTTGGACTCCTTGCGGCCCGACTTGGGCTCCTGCGCTGGCGCCGATTTTCTTCTCACCACGCTGCTAGGTCGACGGATGGAGTACGAGCACGCCCTCGACCTCGATTCGGCGCCGCTTTGGGCAGCGCCGCCACCTGATACGTCGCGCGCGCGGGATAGGGCTGGTGTGAAGCGAGTGGCCATGATCTCGTTGACCTTGGCGAAGTCGCCGAGGTCGGCCAGCAGCAGCGTCAGCTTGACGATGTCGTCGAGCGATCCGCCTGCCGCCGCGGCCACCGCCTGCAGATTGTCGAGCACCTGCCGTGTTTGCGCCTCGATACCTTCGCGCAGGTTTCCGGTCGCGGGATCGAGGCCGAGCTGGCCCGAGAGATAAACGGTGTTGCCGGCGCGAATCGCCTGCGAGTACGGACCGATTGCCGCCGGGGCACTGCCGGTGTGGACGACTTCCTTGCTGCATGCGCTAGCTCCTCGATCGTTCGCAGGCGAATATAGCAGTCTCGCGTGGGCGAGCGGCGAAGAGTCAGCACACTAGCGTTCGACCTCGTGCCCGGCCTCAATCCAGGCGTCGATCCCGCCATGCAGCGGGCGGATGCGCTTGAACCGAGCTTTTCTGAGCATCTGCGCAACCTTGACCGCAGTCGCCTCGTTGGGACACGCGCAATAGACGATGACCTCGCCGTCGACCGGAACGCCTTCGAAGCTTTCCAGCGATCTTCTGGATGTCGATCGTCCGCGCGCCGGGAATGCGTCCGGTCGACGCCTGCATCAGCGGCGAACGCACGTCGACGATGGCGTTGACCTTGCTTTCATCCATGAGCGTCGTGCAACTCGTCGACCGACACGCGGTCCATGCGCAGCTGCTTGATGAACATGCGCCGCCGCCACCATCTTGACCAGCGATCCAGACCGACGAAACCGGCGATGACCAGCATCAGTCCGTATTGTCCCAGCGCGCTCAAGCGTGTCCATGACGCTCGCGATCGCGTCGCGGAACAGGTAGCCCAGGCCGACGCCCACGCCGACCCAGAGTCCCGCGCCGATGGCATCGAACAGCACGAATATCGCAATAGCGCAGGCGCATCGCGCCGGCGAGCGCAGTCGCCACCGACGCGAATCCAGGAACGAACTTGGCGAAGAGCATCGACGCCGCACCGAAGCGCTGGAAAATGGATTCGGTCTGGCGAACGCACGAATCCGGCGAAAGCGACACCTTGCACAAGCGTGCCCAGGATGCGAACGCCGAATCTTCTGCCGGTCGAGGTACCAGCCGGTGTCGGCGATCGAGCGCCGCGGCGATGCCGACCGCCGACCAGCTGCCACAGCGGCCTGCCGCCCATGGCCGCATAGCGCGCCAGCGACGATCAATGCGCGGATACGCCGGCACCGGCAATCCCGGCCTGAAGCGCGAGCACGTTGAGGAATACGAACCCCACCCGTACTGCTGAATAGCAATACGTAA
>ERZ1370068.4240-contig-3324_pt1 | contig 23527 bp, 34 predicted proteins | sample MGYA00561227_ERZ1370068 | MGnify/ENA primary metagenome ERZ1370068 (study PRJEB38410, sample SAMEA6850437) | metagenome | study: Metagenomic assessment of the ecological functions of the soil: analysis of the soil microbiota associated with the...
GGTGTACTTCGTTCAGTTACGTATTGCTGGTGATCACCACCGGCGGCAAGCTCGCGCGCGTCACGTGATCCACACCGTGGGCCCCCACGGGCAGAACGGCGGCCGGGACGCCGAGCTCCTCGCCGTGCTACGAGAACGCCATCGCGCTCGCGGCGGGCACGGCCTCGAGACGATCGCCTTCCCGGCCATCTCGACCGGCGTCTGGCCTGCCCGAAAGAGAAGCGGCCCGCGTGTCGCGCCGCAGTGGAGCGCGCTTGCGAAATTCCGCGATCCGCGTTGCGATTGGTTACGTTCGGATGAGTAAAAATTCGGGTTCCGCCTACGCAGGAACGACGGCGACCGGCTGCACCTGGTTGCGCCAGTGGTGCTTGGCCTCGTAGAGCCAGTGGTCGGCCGCGTCAGAGCAGTCCCTGCGGCGTCGCGCGAACGATGAGCGTCGACGCAAGTCCCATCGAGAGCGTCACGCGCAGCTGCGCGGATGGATCGACTGCCAGTTCCACGTCTCGGCGCGCGCGGCGGACGCGCTCGCACATCGTCGTCAGGCCGGAGCGCATGTCCGGATCCCGCGGAAGACGAGCATGAACTCCTCGCCGCCGTAGCGCCCGGCGATGTCGCCCGGGCGGCAGTGGCGCGCAGGATCTCGCCCACGCAGCGCAGCACCTCGTCGCCCACCGCGTGCGAGAAGCGGTCGTTGATGCCCTTGAAATGATCGACGTCGGCGAGCGCCACCGTGACCACCGAGCCGCGCGCGTGAGCCTCGCGCATCAGCGCTTGCGAGGCGCTCGTCGAGCTGGCGGCGGTTGGCGAGGCCCGGTGAGCGAGTCTTCCATGCGCGAGGCGGCTTGATAGCGCTCGGTCTCCGACGCGCTCGCCTGGTCCAGGCGCGGCGGCGCGCCGAGATCGCGCGCGCGCGATTCTCGGTCGTCCTCGCTCCTCAGGCTCTGCTCGATGTCGCCCGCCCTGCGCAATCGCGGCGAGCGCCTCGCGTGCAGGTTGCCGGCGCGCCTCGTGCGCATGCGGTCGAAGGCGCGCAGCACGCGCGCCGATTCGTCGCGCGGCCGCCGAGCAGGCTCGAAGGCCGTGAGCGCCGTCTTGAGCAGCTCGACCCCTTTACGTGCTGGCCCGAGCTGGTGGCTTGCAGCTCGCCGACGCACGCGACAGACCCATAGCGCCCCGACCCACTTGTCGTTCGATTCGCGTGCGACGCGAGGAACTGGTCGGCCATGCCGAGCGCGACATCGGGGCGCGACATCGCCTGGTAGGCCTCGCCCATGGTCTGCAGGCAGAAGGCCTCCAGTCGCTTGTAGCCGAACTGGCGCGCGATGGCGAGCGCAGCGGTCGAGGAGGCGTCAACGCGCTCTCGGCTTCGCTCCTGGCAGCCCGCAGCGTCGCCGCCGTCGCGCGATGCTGCAGCGCCTGCTGGATGTGGCCGAACGCCGGCGTTGTTCGAAGTCGAAGCCGGCGCCCTCGTTGTCGCTCGATCTGCGCGCCTGAAGCTCCAGCGCCTGGTCGAAGAGCTCGAGCGCCGGCAGTGTGGTTGCCCAGCTGGATCTCGACGTTGCCGATGTTGGAGATCACGCGCGCCTGCCACTTGAGGTCGCCCGCCTCGCGGAAGCCCTTGCAGCGCCTGCCTCGTACATCTCGAGCGCGCGGCCGTAGTCGGAAAGCTGGCGGTGCGTGATGCCGAGGAGGTTGCAGGCAGCTTGCGCCTCCCCCTCCGCCGTCGCTCATGACGCGGAAGAGCGCCAGCGCGTCGTTCTGCGTCTCGAACACCGCGGGGTAGTCGGCGCTGGAGATAGAGGTTGCGCCCGAGGCAGTAGAGCGCCTGCGCCTCGCCGGGCGTGTCGCCGGTGGCGCGCGCGAGACTCCACCGACTTCGCGGGCCATCGTCACGCCCGCGCGCGGGCGTCGCGCTCGTAGAGCTGCCTCGGCGATACGCGTTCAGCAAGCGCACGCGCTCATGCACCGACAGCGGCTCGTGCAGGCGGCTGCCTCGAGGTTCCGCAGGCTCGTCGATCGTGCGTCATAGTCGCCGCGCTGTGTCCACGCCGGGCACGTCCTTCACCTGGCGCAGCACCCGCGTGGATCGCATCGGCTGGAGCCCACCTGCACCGTGAAGCGCATGAATGCATGGGCCCCGCGCAGAGCGTGTTGACCGCGGTCACGTTGATGCGCTCTGCGCGAGATCGCCTCCGAGATGTCGCGCAGCAATCCCTGCCGGTCGAGCGCGAACGACCTTCCAGATCCGCGGAAAACGGCGCCTCACTCGCTGGTCTTGCCCCAGTCGGCGCGGCATGAGGCGCGTCGCGCTGCGTCGGCGTCGAGGTTCGCGATGTTCGCGCAATCCTGCCGGTGGACCATCACGCCGCGCGTGCGCGTGATGAATCCCGACGATCGGGATCGGGCGGCACCGGCTTGCAGCACTTCGCGACGAGCGTGGCGATGTTGTTCACGCCGAGCACGAGCACGCCGGACGACGCCTTCGACGGCGCGGGTGCCGCGAGCGGCGCGCAGCGGCGCGACCGTGGCGCGCCTCGCCGCGCACCGCGATCTCGATCTGGCGTGCGGTCACCTCGCCGCGGCCGAGCGCGGCGAAGAAGTCGTCGAGCTTCGGGATGCCCAGGCGCCGCGGCGATGCTGCTCGTGCGACTCGCCGCGGCTGCCGAGGCGATGCAGCTCCTTGTCGAGCGCGGCGCGCCCGTCAGCCAGCGTCCTTCTCGAAGTCCTCGTGGCGGAACCACTGGCGCACCTTGGCGGGCGCGCGCGAGCTGGCGAGATAGCCGCGCTGCGGCGAGAGCCAGTCGCGCGACGGCGCCGCCCTGCTTCGCCGCACATGATCTCGACGCGCTGCGCGTTCGGCGAGCTTGTAGTTGAGCGGCACCATCTGCGCCGTCGACCTTGCGCGCCGCGGCAGCGGTGGCCGAGGTCGGTGTGCACGTGATAGGCGAAGTCGACCGGCGTGGAGCCCGCGGGCAGGTCGATCGACGCGGCCCTGCGGCGTGAGGCACGTAGATCGTGTCCTCGAAGAGGCTGCTGCGCTGCGTCGGCGGCCGTGTCGCCCGTCGAGCACCTCGTCCTTCCACGCGAGCACCTGGCGCAGCCACGCGATCTTGGCGTCGAAGCGCCTTGTCGCGGCGCGCGCGCCTTCCCTTGTAGCGCCAGTGCGCCGCGACGCCGTGCTCCGAGTGCTGGTGCATCTCGCTCGGTGCGGATCTGCACTTCCAGCGTCTTGCCGCTCGGGCCCGATCACCGCGGTGTGCAGCGACTTGGTAGTCGTTCGCCTTCGGGCTGCGCGATGTAGTCGTCGAACTCGCCCTCGATCGGCGTCCACAGGTCGTGCACGACGCCGAGCACCGTGTAGCACTCGCGCACGTTGGCGACGATGCACGCGCACCGCGCGGATGTCGTAGAGACGTCTCGAACGGCACGTCCTTGCCGCGCATCTTTCGCCAGATCGAGTAGATGTGCTTCGGCCGCCCTGTGATCGCCGGCGTCGATGCCCATGCCTCGAGCTCCGGCGTGCAGCTGCGCGATCACGCGCTGGATGTAGGCCTCGCGGTCGCTGCGCTTCTCGTCGAGCGAGCTGCGCGATCTTCTTGTAGAGCTCGGGCTCGGTGATAGCGGAAGCGAGAAGTCCTCGAGCTCCCACTTCATCTCGGAGACGCCGAGGCGGTTGGCGAGCGGCGCGAAGAGCTCGAGCGTCTGGCGTCCGGCGGCGCTGCCGCACGGCCTCGTCGGCTTTCGTGAGCGAGCGCAGCGTACGCGACGCGCTCGGCGAGCTTGATCAGCACGACGCGCACGTCTTCGGCGATCGCGAGCAGCATCTTGCGCAACTGCTCCAGGTCCGACGCCGCGTCGTCTCGAGCGTATTCGATGCGCCCGGCGCGCGCGCAGCCCGCGGATGAGCAGCCGCGAGCTCGGGCGCCGAAGGCGGCCTGGACGCGCTTCGAGATCGAGGTCGCGCTCGGGGATCGCCCTGGCTGATGAGCGCCGCGGCGATGGTCTCGGGGTCGGCGCCCTGCACCAAGAGAAGGCGCGCTACGGCGAGTGCCCGGTCGAACGGCATCGGCACGACCCGCGGCCGTGGCCGCCGCGCGGGCGAACTGCAGCGCCCGTACTGGAAGCTCCGCGTGCGGGGCGCCGAAGGTCGACGCGCAGCTCCGCCTCCGAAAGGGCGCGGGCTCGGTGGCGGCTGAGAGGGCTCAGCATGGGTGTCTAACCTCGTGATTCCATTCTACTTCCAGTTGTGAAAATTCGGCACTGTGCAGGCGCAATTCTCCGGGCGTGGACTAGGCTCCCGACGGACGATGCGAGCATGGATCTCAGCTCCGCTATGGCCGGCATCGCACGCACTCGGGATCGGTGCGATCGTGCGCGGCGCCCGCATGGCCAGGGTGAAGTTCGTCGCCCTTCCGATCGAGGCGACGCCCGGGAACGCGCTCAGGAGACGCGCTCGGGCCGGCAGGCGGCTGCGATCCGCACAGTCCGTATCCGCGTCATCGGTCGCCTGGCGGCGGCGCGGCCCTAGGCGACCCGACGCGGCTTTTCCGGCCTCCCGGCCCCAACCGGAGGCCGGACTTTTCTTTGCTCCTAGCATTCTGTGGCACGCGCGCTTCAAGCGGTAGCGCCATATCCCAATCCCAATCGCAATCCCAATCCGTCTCTCTACAACGAGATGTACGACGACGACCGCATCGGTGCGGCCGCATTACGACGCGTTCTGCCGAGTGGCTCGCCGAGACGCCGCCGGCGACGCATCGCGCAGAACCGCCATGCCGCGGATCTTCTCTTCCATCGCGTCGGCATCACCGTTCGCCGTCTACGGCGAGGCTTCGGGCACCGAGCGGCTGATCCCGTTCGACATCGTCCCGCACGTGATTCCCGGGCGGCAATGGGACAGCTCGCGCGCGGACTGCAGCCAGCGCGTGACGCGCGCTGAACCGCTTCCTGCACGACATCTACCACGGGCAGGAGATCCTCCACGCCGGCAAGATCCCCGCCGAGCAGGTGCGAGCAGAACGCCCAGTTCCGCCAGCGAGATGGTGGGCGTCGACGTGCCCGGCGGCGTGTACGCGCACATCGCGGGCGTCGACCTGGTGCGCCACTCCGACGGCGAGTACTACGTGCTCGAGGACAACCTGCGCACGCCCTCGGGCGTGTCGTACATGCTCGAGAACCGCAAGATGATGATGCGGCTCTTCCCCGAGCTCTTCGCGCAACCAGCCGATCCGGCCGGTCGACCACTATCCCGGACCTGCTGCTCGAGACGCTGCGCGCGCGTCGCGCCACGCAGCGCGGAGCAACCCGATGCATCGTCCTGCTCACGCCCGGGCCACTACAACAGCGCCTACTTCGAGCACGCGTTCCTCGCGCAGCAGATGGGCATCGAGCTGGTCGAGGGCGCGGACCTCTTCGTCGCGAACGACACCGTCTTCATGCGCACGACGCAGGGACCGCAGAAGGTGGACGTGATCTACCGGCGCATCGACGACGACTTCCTCGACCCGCTCGCGTTCCGCCCCGACTCGATGCTGGGCGTGCCGGGACTGCTCGCCGCCTATCGCGCGCGGCGCGTCACGCTCGCCAACGCGATCGGCACCGGGCGTCGCCGACGACAAGTCGATGTATCCGTACGTGCCCGAGATGATCCGCTTCTACCTCGGCGAGGAGCCGATCCTCAACAACGTCCCGACGTGCGCTGCTGCGCAAGCCCGAGGACCGCGACGTACGTCCTCGCGCACCTCGACGAGCTGGTGGTGAAGGAAGCGCAGGGCTCCGGCGGCTACGGCATGCTGGTGGGACCCGACTGCGAGCCGCGACGAGCGCGAGCGCTACCGCCAGCGCATCCTCGACGCCCCGGAGCGCTTCATCGCGCAGCCCACGCTGTCGCTGTCCGTGGTGTCCGACCTTCGTGCGGCGAGAGCTGGCCGACAGGCACATCGACCTGCGGCCCCTACGTGCTCACCGGGCTCGCGAGGTCAACTTCGTGCCCGGCGGCCTCACGCGCGTGGCGTTGCGCGAAGGCTCGCTCGTGGTGAACTCCTCGCAGGGCGGCGGCGTGAAGGACACGTGGGTGGTGCGACTGATGCTCTCGCGCGTCGCCTCGAACCTCTACTGGATGTCGCCGCTACGTCGAGCGCGCCGAGAACACCGCGCGCGTGCTCGACGTCACGTGGCGCATGTCGCTGCTGGTGAAGGAAGCCGCGCGCTGCAGGACCAGGAGTGGTTCGCGCCGCTGAACATCACCGGCACGCTCTTCCCGTTCGCGGGCCGCCACGACGCGGTGTGCGCGCGCGAGGTGCTGCACTTCATGGCGCTCGATCCGGAGAACCCGTCGTCGATCTACGCCTGCGCGCGGCCAGGCGCGCGAGAACGCGCGCGCGGTGCGCGGCGCCGATCACCTCCGAGATGTGGAGGTGCTCAACTCCACGTGGCTCGAGATGCAGCAGATGGACGAGGAGAAGATGGAGTCGCGCGGCGTCTCGGCGCTTCTTCGACTGGGTGAAGGAGCGCAGCCACCTCTTCCGCGGCGTGACCTTCGGCACCATGCACCGCGACGACGCGCTACGAGTTCGCGCGCCTGGGCACGCACATGGAGCGCGCCGACTCCACGGCGCGCATCCTCGACGTGAAATACCACATCCTGCTGCCGAGCGTGAAGGACGTGGGCGGCGCGGTGGACTACTACCAATGGTCGGCGGTGCTGCGCTCGGTCGCGGCCTTCGAGGCCTACCGCAAGGTCTACCGCGACGTGATCACGCCGCTCAAGCTCGCCGGAGCTGCTGATCCTGCGCGACGACATCCCGAGGAGCCTGCGCTTCTGCCTGCGCCAGGTGCACGACACGCTCGGGCCACGTGCAGAACGCGCAGTCGGGCGAGACGCTGCGCCGCGCGGGCCAGATCCTGGCCCAGCTGCAGTACGGGCGCATCTCGGAGATCTTCGCCGGCGGCCTGCACGAGTACCTCACCGAATTCCTCGACTCGATGCAGCGAGCTCTCCTCGAGCATCCAGCGCAGTTTCTTCGTCGTCGACGCACGGTCGAGTAGAATCAACTGCCATGACCTATTGCGTCGCGCTGCGCCTCGACACCGGGATGATCTTCGCCTCCGACTCGCGCACCAACGCGGGCGTGGACCACATCGCCACGTTCATCGAAGATGCGCGTCTACGAGAAGAAGGACGACCGCGTGATCGTGGTGCTGTCCTCCGGCAACCTCGCCATGACGCAGGGCGTGGTCAACATCCTCGACCGCCACGCAAAGCGCCGACCGACGAGCGCGGAGACCATCTGGAACGCCGGACTCGATGTACGACGCCGCGGCGCTGGTGGGCGACGCGCTGCGCGAGATGCAGCGCCGCGACGGCGCCGTTCCTCGTCGCAGGCCAACATCGAGGCCGGCGCCAACCTGCTGGTGGGCGGGCAGATCGGCGAGCGAGCCGCCGCGGCTCTTCCACGTCTACGCGCAGGGCAACTTCATCGAGGCCACCGACGACACGCCCTACTTCCAGCTCGGCGAGTCGAAGTACGGCAAGCCCATCCTCGACCGCGTGGTCTCGATGGCCACGCCGCAGAAGGAAGCCGCCAAGTGCGTGCTGATCTCGTTCGACTCGACGATGAAGTCGAACATCTCGGTGGGCCTGCCCATCGACCTGCTCTGGTATCCGCGCGACAGCCTGCGCGTGGGCCTGCAGCACCGCATCCGCGAGGGCGATCCCTACTTCACGATGCTGCGCTCGCGCTGGGGCGGCGGCCTGCGGCGCGTCTTCTCCGAGCTCCCCGACCCCGACTGGCTGGAGTGAACGGCACCGCCTGCACGGCGGCGCCGTTCATCCAGAGATGAGCCGCGTGTCACGCCCCGCAGAAACTTCCGACGTAGTCGCCTGCCGTAACACCGGCCAGCCGGATCGAACTGGCCGCGCAGGTGGATCTGGCCCGAGCCCCGAGGTGACACGTGATGAGGAGGCGAATCCGAGCCTGGCCCGGCGGCAGGTCGAGGCGTGCCAGCTCGTCGGTGCCATTGACCGGCTTCCGTCCTGCAACGCGACGACGCTTTGTCCCGCGAAGAAAAGTGCGGTCGGTATTCCGCCGATGGTCGCGGCGGGCGTCGCGCCACTCATCACGAACTTGTAATCACCCTGGATTCCGCCCACACACGTCCTGCCGTACAGAAGATTCCTCGGCACCGGCGGCGCAGTAGCCGGTGCCCAGGCGCCACCACGTTCGCCTCGAAGTGTCCGTTGACGGGACGGCATTCCGCCGCAGAACGGAGATGGACGAAGCCAGCAGGACGGCCAGCGCCCCACGCGCATACGATTGCTGCATGAAACCTCCTGCAGTGATATGACGATTCGCGTCGCCCTGCACCACCGCACACACTACGCCTTCGATCGACCCGTGGGGATGTCGCCGCACGAGGTGCAGGTTGCGGCCCGCCGCGCACTGCCGCACGCCGATCGAGAGCTACTCGCTCAAGGTCAAGCCGGCGAAGCACTTCCTCAACTGGCAGCAGGATCCCGTACGGCAACTGGGTGGCGCGGCTGGTGTTCCCGAGAAGGCGCGCGAGCTGGAGATCACCGTCGACCTGGTGGCCGACATGACGGTCATCAACCCGTTCGACTTCTTCGTCGATCCGGCCGCCGGAGCAATTTCCGTTCGTGTACAGCAACGAGAACTCGCGCGAGCTGGCGCCCTACCTCGAGCTCGATGCCCGACACGCCGCAGCTCTCGCCGACGTGGATCGTATCGCGCCGCGCGAGCGCTTCCTCGCGCAAGCCGATCAGCACCATCGACCTCCTCATCGCGGTAAACGCGATGGTGCGCGACGGACGTGAACTACTCGGTGCGCATGGAGGCCGGGCATCCAGACCCCGGAGCAGACGCTCGCGTGCGCCATCGGCTCGTGCCGCGATTCCGGCCTGGCTGCTGGTGCAGATCCTGCGCCACCTCGGCATCGCCGCGCGCTTCGCCTCGGGCTACCTCATCCAGCTCGCCGCCGACGAGAAGTCGCTCGACGGGCCGCGCGGCCCGGAGAAGGACTTCACCGACCTGCACGCGTGGGCCGAAGCCTACGTTCCCGGCGCCGGATGGATCGGCCTCGACGCGACCTCGGGACTGCTCGCCGGCGAAGGCCACATCCCGCTCGCGAGCGCGGCGCTGCCCAGCGAGCGCGGCACCGGTCACCGGCATGACCGACGTCGCGCCAAGACGACGCTCGACTTCGAGATGACGCGTCACGCGCATCCACGAGGATCCGCGCGTCGACGCGGCCCCTTCACCGAGGCGCAGTGGAGCGCGATCGACACGCTCGGGCGCAAGGTCGACCGCGAGCTCGCCGAACGGCGACGTGCGCCTCACCGTCGGCGGCGAGCCCACGTTCGTCTCCATCGACGACATGGACGGCCGCGGAGTGGAACTACACCGCGCATCGTCCGAGCGCAAGCTCGAGCTCGCCACTGCAGCTCCTCTATCGCCTGCGCGACGCGCTTCGCTCCCGGAGGCCTGCTGCACTTCGGCCAGGGCAAGTGGTATCCCGGCGAGCCGCTGCCGCGCTGGGCGCTTTCGTGCTTCTGGCGCAAGGACGGCGCGCCGCTGTGGGAAGCGACGGACGAAGACCCTGCAACGGGCTTCCGGCGACGCGATGCGAGTCGAGGACGCGCGGCCGCTTCGCCACCGAGCTCGCGCAGGCGCTTTCGACCTCTCGCCCGATTACGTGATGCCCGCCTACGAGGATCCGTGGCGCATCCTGCGCGACGAAGCGAACCTGCCGGTGAACGTCGATCTGCTCGCCGAGGACACCGAAGACCGAGGGCGCGCGCCGGCGCCTGGGCGATCAGCATCGCCGGCGGGCATCGGCAAGCCCGCGGGCTACGTGCTGCCGCTGAAGCCGATCGCGCGCGCGAAGCCGATCGAGCCGACGACAGTGGGCGAGCTCGCCGTGGCCGCTGCGCCGCGAGAAGGTGTTCCTCGTCGAGGGCGATTCGCCGATCGGCTATCGCCTGCCGCTCGCCTCGCTTCCCGAGGTGCTTGCCGGAGGATGACGAGGCCGATGTCGCGCACGGATCCGTTCGACCGCCGCGACGCGCTCGGCAAGCGAAAGCCCTCGAAGGCGGCGCAGCGCCGCGAAGCATCGGCAGCCCGCAGAAGCTCGCCCCGGGCGCCTCGCGCGAAGTCGTGCAAGATCGCGCTCTGCCGTCGAGGTGCGCAAGGGCCGCCTCTTCGTCTTCCTCCCGCCGCGTCGACGCTGCTCGAGGACTTCATCTCGCTCGTCGGAGCGATCGAGTCGACGGCGCAGGCGCTCGAGCTGCCGGTGCGCCTCGAGGGCTATCGCGCCGCCCGACGATCCGCGCCTCGGCCGCTTCGCCGTGCACGCCCGATCCCGGCGTGATCGAGGTGAACATCCATCCCGCCGCCGACTGGGAGGAGCTGAAGCAGCACGTCGGACGCGCTCTACGAGGAGGCGCGCCAGTCGCGGCTCGGCACCGAGAAGTTCATGCTCGACGGCCGCCACACGGGCACCGGCGGCGGCAACCACGTGACGCTCGGCGGCGCCGACCGCGGCCGACAGCCCGCTGCTGCGCCGGCCCGACCTGCTGCGCAGCCTCATCACCTACTGGCAGAACCATCCGGCGCTCTCGTATCTCTTCTCGGGATGTTCATCGGCCCCACGAGCCAGAGCCCGCGCGTGGACGAGGCGCGCGACGACGCGCTCTACGAGCTCGAGATCGCCTTCGAGCAGCTCGAGCGCGAGTTCAAGACCGGCGAAGCCAACGAGCAGCCGTGGCTCGTCGACCGGATCCTGCGCAACTTCCTCGTGGACCTCACCGGCAACACGCACCGCGCCGAGTTCTCGATCGACAAGCTCTACGCGCCGGGCAGCGCCACGGGGCGCCTGGGCCTGCTCGAATTCCGCGCCTTCGAGATGCCGCCGCACGCGCGCATGAGCCTGCTGCAGATCCTGCTGCTGCGCGCGCTCGTCGCGCGCTTCTGGACGCGAGCCCTACCGCGAGCGGCTCGTGCTACTGGGGCACGCGCCTGCACGACGAGTTCATGCTGCCGCACTTCGTGGCGCAGGACCTGCGCGACGTCGTCGACGACCTGCAACAGCGCCGGCTACGCGTTCCGCTTCGAGTGGTTCGCGCCCTTCCTCGAATTCCGCTTCCCGCGCTACGGCACCGTGGCGTACGACGGCATCGAGATCGAGCTGCGCCAGGCGATCGAGCCGTGGCACGTGCTCGGCGAAGCAGGTCGCGCAGACCGGCACGCTCGCGCTACGTCGATTCGTCGGTCGAGCGCCTGCAGGTGAAGGCCACGCGCTTGAACGACCACGCGCTACGCGATCGCCTGCAACGGCCGCGCTGGTGCCGATGACGCTCGACGGGCACAGCGCGGCGAGTTCGTGGCGGGCGTGCGCTATCGCGCGTGGGCGCCGCCCATCGTCGCTGCATCCCGACCATCGGCGTCGCACGTGCCGCTCGTGTTCGACCTGGTCGACCTGTGGAACGGCCGCTCGGTCGGCGGCTGCACGTATCACGTCGCGCATCCGGGCGGGCGCAACTACGACACCTTCCCGGTGAACGCGCTCGAGGCCGAGGCGCGCGCGCGTCGCGCGCTTCCAGGCGATGGGCCACACGCGCGGGCCCGATGGAAGTGAGGAAGGAAGCGCACAACCCGCGCTTCCCGGTGACGCTGGACCTCAGGAAAGCGCCGGAATACAGCGTCAGCTTCGCCGCACGCGGTTCTCGCGCCGCCCAGCGTTCTTCCCGAACCCGACGAGCGCCATCAAGCTGCCGAGAATGAGCATCGCCCATCCGGAGAGGGTGGGAATCCCTTCGGGGGCCACCGCGAACAGCGCCAATCCGCCGGGTCGGAGATGAAGCCCGCTGCCGCATTGCTGTCACCCTGGCCGTTATCGGTGACGGTGAAACTGACCTGGTTGCCGGCAATGGTGATGGGGACAACAGTACCAATGCGGTATCCGGGCTTCCGCCAAATTCCAGTCCGTTCTTGTAGTACTTGGCATTTCCAGGAACCGGCGACGGATAGAGGATCGTCACGGTCAACGTAGCGCCCGCGCCGCAATTGTTGGTGGTGAAGTCGAACAAGCCATGCGGGAAGAAGACGCCGCTCGGCGGCGCAGCCGCAACCGCCGAACTGGGCGTGTATTGCGCCGTGGCAAAACTGCATCCCGGGCCGCCGCCGGTAAAGCTGGCGGTGATCGGGCCAGTACCGGTGTGGGAAGGCGCGGTATAGCTCACCACCGGAGAATCGTGGTGACATTGAACGAGCCGCTCACGCCGCCGATCGTGAGCGTGGCGGTAGACAAGGTGCCGTAGCTGGCCGAAGTCGTCAGCCGCACGGTGACGGTATCGCCAAGGGTTGACCGTGCCGGCGCTGGAAACATAGCCACCGCCGTTGACGCTGTAAGTGCCGCCGACAATGCTGGTGATGGCGGCGGCGCCGGTGCCGGTGCCACTGACGGTAATGGTGTTGGACGTCGCCGTCGAACTCAGGGCCACACCGGTTTGCGCCGTGAAGGTGAATGCGTCCGATCGACGCCAATTGCGCGCCGGTGGTGACATTGAACGCGGCGCTCACCCCACCCATCGTGAGCGTGGCAGTCGACGCGGTGCTGAAGCTGAGCCGAAGTCGTCAGCCGCACGGTGACGGTGTCCCCAGCGATGACCGTGCCGGCGGTGGAAACAGAAGCCGCCGCCGTTGACGCTGTAAGCGCCGCCGACAATGCTGATGGCGGCGGCGCCGATGCCGGTGCCACTGACGGTAATGGTGTTGGACGTCGCCGTTGGGCTCAACGCCGCCCCGGTTTGCGCGGTGGGGGTGGACGCGCTCGGCACCAGTTGCGCGCCGGTAGTGACATTGAACGCGCCGCTCACGCCGCCCATCGTGAGCGTGGCAGTCGACACGGTGCTGAAGCTCGCCGATGTCGTCAGCCGCACGGCCACGGTATCGCCGATGTTGACCGTGCCGGCGCTGGAAACAAAGCCGCCGCCGTTGACGCTGTAAGTGCCGCCGACAATGCTGATGGGCACGCTGCCGCTGCCGGTGCCGCTTACCGTAATGGTGTTGGACGTTGCCGTGACGCTCAATGGCGCGCCGGTCTGCGCGGTGAAGCTGAACGGACTCGGCACCGCGCAACTCGACCGGAGCCCATATGCCACGACGCCTGGCGCGCGCGGAAGCCCGCGCTGGTCCGTCGCGGGCAGGCCGGCACCGGCCGGATCGCCTGCGTTCACGACCGGGCTGGAAAACGACGCGAGATGCGTCTGCGTCGGACCGCCGTTGTTGGCCAGCGGAGCCAGCAGCGGATCGACACCGGTCAGGTTGTTGCGCTGCCGATCGTCGCGCTCTGCCGTGTTCTGCAGCAGCGAATAGTTCAGGGTCACGGTGGCGGCGCCGTTCCTGATGTCCTGCCCGGTGGGCGCGGTACCGCCGGCGATGATGGAATTGGTGATCCCGATCGCGTTGGCGGAATTGCCGCCGTTGATATTGCCGCCTAACGAAGTCACGCTGTATTGAATGCGATCGTCGACGATCGGATGCTCAAGGAATTGCCGCCGGCCGGGTTGAGGGTGTTCACGCCGCGCCGCTGGCGTCGGACTGCCGGAGACGGTCGTGTTTTCCAGGACGATCGCCGAGCCGCTCTTGTAGAGGAAGAGGCCCCGCCGTCGTTTCCACCCGTGGTCATGTTGCCGCTGATGGTCGAGCGGCTGGATCGTTATCGTCCCCGGCGCGCTCGATTTGTGAGGAAGAAGCCGCCGCCGTGATGGCCCGTCGCCGTGTTGCCGGAGATGGTGCTGTCGGTGATCGTGAGGGGAGCATTGAGCTTGTAAGCGAAATCCCGCCGCCGCGGTTGGCCGTCGTTGCCCGAAATCGTCAGACTGGAAATCGTCACCGGCGCGCCGATGTTGTACGAGAACACGCCGCCGCCTTGCCGGAGGTCGCGGTATTGTTGTCGATCGACGGAGTGGCGATGACGACCGGGTTGGTCGTGTTTTTGGCGAACACCCCGACGCCCTCGACGAGCTGGTGTTCCGGTGAGCGTCGATCCGCTGATCGTCAGGGGGCCGCTGCCCAAGGCATACACGGCCCCGCCACCGGAACCCCGGATGTTACCGGTAATCGTGCAGTTCTGTATCGAGCAGCCCGGCACCTCCGTTAACCATGCCCACGACACCGTTGGTCGGCCTGCTGGCGTTGATTACCAGGTTGCTCAGCGTGACGTTCTCGCCGCCTTGTTGACGATCACCGAACCGCGTCCCGCGCCGATCCGGCCGGTGAGTCAGCGTCAGGCCGCTGATGGTGACGTCCAGGGCGCTGGCGCTGCTGTAGACATAAAGACGCGCTGATAGATTGTTGGCATCGATCGTCAGACGGCGGCGCCTGGCCCTTGCACAGTGACCGAGCCGGCGACGATGGCTGTGTGCCGCCAGGGTGATCGTGCCCGACAGTCCGGACAGGTCGATGATGTCGGCGCCCGAGCCGGCAGCACAATCGCCGCCGGTGGTGTCGCTGTTGGAGTTCGCGTTGCCAGCGCCCAGCGCAGCGTGCAGAGGCTGTTGCCGGGGTGAGGTTGTCGGCCAGCGAATTCACTACGATGGTGGCGGCCGAGGCATTGCCCGCAAGAGTGGCAGTGCCCGCAGCTACCGCGGCGCACTGACGCCATCTCAATTGGAATGTCCCCGTGACGCTTGGCGAATCGGCTTTTTCATGCTGCCTTGTTATGGTCTTTGATGCGCCCCGGCGGGGTGCGTAACATACCTGATTTCGATGCGACTAGACACAGAATTCATCCAGATTCCGCTGCTCTTCGACGCGCCCCTGCTGGCTTGCGAAGTGGCCGGATTCTCCGAGCAGGAGTGGCAGCCGCACCCGAGGTCATCGCGGCAACGTGGCAATGCCGCTCCTCGCGGTCGAGGGCGATCCATTCAATAACGCCACCAAAGGCGTGATGCGGCCGACGCCGCAACTCGAAGGCGCTGCCCGTATCTGGAGCCAGGTGCTTGCCGCGCTGGATGCCGATCGGGCGCACCCGCTTGATGCGGATCGACGGCGCAACGCGGAGGCGACAGAGCACGTCGACGTCAACCACTACTGGCAACAACGCATGCGGTGCATGTGCCGATCGTGACCGATCCGGCGGTGCGTTTCCTGTGCGGCGACGAGTCGCTCCACATGCAGCCCGGCGATACCGGATCTTCGACACCTGGCGCATGCATAACGTGATCAATCCCTGTCCGTCGCGGCGCATTCACCTGGTGATCGACACGGCCGTGCTCGGCGGCACCACGTCCCTGATCAGGTGGGACGGCGTCCATTCGACCCGGCGGCTGAGCCCGCTACCAAACCACGCCTTGTTTCGTACCAGGCCAGCGCGAAGCCCGTCCTGCGACATGAGTCGACAATTTCGATCGTGATGTCGCCCTCGGAACAACCCAGCATCCTGTACGCCAATATCGAGCGGGTTCTGCCCGCGACCGATGCGACCGCAGCGCTGCACGCGGAGGTCACGCGTCACCTGGAAGCATGGCAAGACGTATGGACGGTGCATGAATCACGGCCGGGCGGCCTGGCGCAAATACGGTGAGCTGATCGAGAGCGGCATGCAGGTGATGAGCCGGTTCAAGAACACGGTGACCCTCGGCAATCGCGTGGACGCGGCCTATGCCATCCAGCAAATCCCTGCTGGCGCCGGCGCTCAACACGGGACCTCGCGCCGCGCCGTCATGTCGTCGGCGAGAAGCACACGCGCGCGTTTCGCTCGTCCGATATTCATCGTGTCGTCGCCGCGCCCGGCTCATGCTCCTGCTGTTCGAGACCCTGGCGCAGTCGCCGGATGTGTTTTCGATCGGTGGTGAAAGCCACGCGTTGATCGAAGGCATCGAATCCTGCACCCGGATGCCGGAGGCTGGGCGTCGAACCGGCTGACCGAGACGCACGCGAAGCCCGACGTCGTCGAGGATCTGTCCTCACGCTTTGCCGCGGCGGCGCTCGGCCGCGATGGCCGGCCGCCACGTCCCGGACGTTTCCGGCTGATCGAAAAGGCGCCGAAAAACAGCCTGCGCGTTCCGTTCTGCGCGCCGCCTATCCGGACGCATTCTTCATCTATTTGTATCGCGACGAGCGAGCCACCATCAGCAGCATGCTGGAAGCATGGCGCTCGGGGCGTTTCACCACCTACCCGGACCTGCCGGGCTGGAGCGGCGCTTACATGGTCGCTGCTGCTGGTGCCCGGTGGCGCGCATGGTGTCGATGCCGCTTGCGGAAATCGTCGTGCGTCAATGGAAGGCGGTCACCGACACGTTGCTCGACGACCTCGAAGCTTCCGAAGACGCATGGTGCGTCGCCAGCTACGATCGCCTGATCACCAATCCACAGAGGAAATCCAGCGCCTGTGCAGAATTCGTGGGCATCGGCTGGATCGCGAATTGACGATTCCGCTACCGGGTCCTCAGAATCACACGCTGACGCCGCCCGATCCCGGCCAAATGGCTCGCCAATTCGGCTCTGCTGGAGCCATTCCTTGCCGATCGCCAGGGGTCGGCCGAACGTGCGCGCGCGCAGTCTTTGCGCACGAGCCACTGCATGTCGTGAGGCGCCGAGCGCCTCGGCAGGAGGCTGCGCAGGACAACGCCAGCGCGTTTCCCGCAGCGTTCACACTTCGAACGTTCCGCAGTTGCTTGCGCAGCTGGGCTCTTCGCTCCTGGTCTCGACCCTATCAGAGCGGCCGGGTGATCGCCTTGCGCGTGCCGATGGCGACCGAGCTCAATACGCACCTGCGCTATTTCGCGAGCCCGATGGGAATGGCCTTCGACGGCCAGCGCCTGGCAACTCTTGGCACCGTCAAGGAAATCTGGAATACCACAACATGCCCGACGTGGCAGAGCGCGCTGCATCCGCAGAAGCACGATGCCCGCTTCATGCCACGCAACATGCATGTCACCGGCGACATCCGGCTGCACGAGATTGCCTTCGACGGCGACGGCGAGCTGTGGCTGGTCAACACGCGCTTCTCGACCCTGTGCACGCCTCGACCGCCACCACAGTTTCCGTACCGCGCTGGCGTCCTTCCTTCGTCACCGCATTGGCGGCGGAAGACCGTTGTCATTTGAACGGACTCTGCATGCCAGGATGGCAAGCCGCGTTTTGTCACTGCGCTGGGCAGGACCGACACCAACGAAGGATGGCGTGCCGACGAGCTACCGGCGGCATCGTCATCGACGTGCCGAGCAAGGAAATCGTGGCCGGTGGCCTGTCGATGCCGCACTCGCCACGTTGGCACGACGGCGAAGCTCTGGGTGCTGGAAAGCGCCAAGGGAACGGTGGCCACCATCGACCCTGCCACCGGGCGCTGCGAAACCGTTGCGGAGCTGCCCGGCTTACGCGCGGCCTGGCATTTTGCGGAGATTTCGCCTTCGTCGGTTTGTCGCAGGTGCGGGAAAGTGTCTTTGACGGCATTCCCCTCGGCAAACGTCTACGGCCTGAAGAGCGATGTTGCGGCGTCTGGGTCATCAATACTCGCTCCGGCGCCACTGTCGGGTTCCGTCAAATTCGAAGAGGCAGTGCAGGAGGTTCTCGATATCCAGCTGCTGCCGGGCATTCGCTATCCCGACATCCTCGAACCGGATGCGGACCTGATCGGCGCTTCCTTCGTGCTCTCCGGACGAGGCGCTGGCCGACGTCGCGCAGCCGGCGGTAAAGCGTCTAGCTTCGCCGCGCGCGGTTCTCGCGCCAGACCATCACCGCGCGGGAGCGCGGCGAAGGCGAACGCCACAAGGCTCGCCCAGATCGGCAAGTGGAATCCGTCGATCGTCACGACCCATCCCCTCGATCACACGGACGAGCTGCAACACCGCGACGATGACGAACACGATGACCGCGACTGTCGTGAAAGGCTTCATTGAGACCTCCTCATCGGCGCACAGGCGACTTCGCTCACCAGCGCCTGGATGGCCAGGCGCCAGGCGCCGTCGTCTTCGCGCCGCCAGTGCGACACATAATTGCCCCCGCTCCTCGAACGAGCCCAGGCCCCGTGGGGCGGAAGGGCCCGCGACGAATCGCAGCGTGTACTTGCCGAACTTCGACCGCGAGCGGGCCGCTGGCGTTCACCTCGCGCGAAAGGAACGTGAAGAGCCAGTTGCCCCAACCGGCAGCTTCCCGCCAGAAATCCGCGATGTCCATGCGCCCGTCGATCGGTGGGCGATTCGACGGCACGAGCCACGCGTCCTCGGCGAAGGTGCGAGTGATGGCGGCCGCGTCCCTCGCAGCGAACGCCCGCGCGAGGCCGGCGTTGAGGCCATTCACGGCGTCACGCGTGAGCTCAGCTCATGCCACGCGACGATTTCGAGAGCGCCCCCTGAGTCCCGCGCCGGCGCTCTCCAGTTCTCATCGTCACCAGATTCGCGTCCGCGCCGAGCGAGCGAGTAGAGGCCGTCGCGCGCGCGTTGCCCGGCTTCGCCCTCTGATGAACATCTGCGAGGTGAGGCGGCGGCGGTTGTTTTCCAGCACCGTGAAATGGATGTGCGGCGTGCGGCCCGGGTACGGAACGGGCTTGATCGTGCGGAACGAATAGCGCCTTCGGCATCGGTGTTCACGAAGCCGAATCCCTGGAAGTTCTCATCGCCCTCCGGACCACCGACGTGGTGATACTGGCCCTGCGCGTCACTGCCAGATCTCGACGCGCGCACCGGCTCGCGGCGCGCCGGAACGATCGACGACGCGGCCCGAGACATCGAGGAGCGTCCCCTGCGCGACGCCCGCCCGCCCATCGACGCCGCGTGAGGTCCGCATCCATGTCTTTCGGGAACGTGTTGGGGTAGAACGGCCCCTCGGTCATGCAGGGGTGGGAGGACGAGTCAGCCGCGAGGGCCGGTGGACCGCGAGCGGGGCCATCGCCGCGAAGCTCGCCCGGAGAAGGAAGATGCGCCGGTTCATGGTCGCTCCAGTAACGCCTGTCGTCACGCATACGCCCGGACCGCGACCGCATCACGCCGCCGCGCGGGCAGTTCGATGTGCAACGCCCCCTCGCGGTCGGTGCGGGCGAAGCTGCGCGCCGGCGGCGGCATAGCGCTTGGACGACGGCCGCGTTGGGATGATTGAAGCGATTGCGGTAGCCCACGGAGAAGATCGCGACCTGCGGCATCACGGCCGGCGATGAAGAGGGCGTGGAGGAAGTCCTCGATCCGTGATGGGGAACGAGGGAGAACTTCAGCGCGCAGCGCCTGCGCGTCGCGCGCGAGCATCTCCGCCTCCGCGCGCGACTCCACGTCACCTGCCAGCAGCGCCGATGCGCGCGCGGTCGAGACCTTGAGCACGCAGCCGCGGTCGTTCTCCTTGCGCCGCGCCCGTCTCCTCATCACATAGCCGCCGGCGGATGCAGCATCGAGAACACCACCGCGTCCCACGTCCAGCGCCGGCCCCGACTCGCAACGCACGGATTGCCGGAAAGCGGTGTGGATGGAGGTCGTCATCGCGAAGGGACGAAAGGAGCCACGCGGGCGCGCGCGATGCCGCGATCGAGATCGCTCCGCCCGAGTGGTCGTCGTCCGCATGCGAGACCACCACGCCGTCGAGGGTGCGAATCCCCTCGCCTCGCAGGAACGGCACCACGATGCGATTGCCACTATCACATCGGCATTCCAGCCGGGCCCGGTGTCGTACACGAGCGCGTGATGCGCGGTGCGGACCACCACCGCGAGGCCGTTGCCGACGTCGAGCACATCGAGCCACGCCTCGCCCGGCGCGGGCGGGGCGGCAGCCACGGCGAACATGGGCGCCATCCACACGCGCCCAGCGAGTCGCAGCGGCGTTTCCGCGCGGCGCGAGCACCCACGCGCAGCCGGCGATCGGCCGCAATCACGGTCCACGCGGCCGGCGCATGGCTTCTCCAGCATCGCAAGCGGCAGCTCCGCAAGCCACTCCAGCGGCGACATGAGGGCGAGCATGATCGCGTGCGCGACATCGAGCAGGCACGGCACGGGCGGGAACGCGCCCGCGATGGCGGCGAGCGGCACCGCGAGGCTCACGACGCGGGATCGCGATCGCGTTGGCGACGGGCGACACGAGCGAGAACTCCTGGAAGAGTGCCAGCAGCATGGGCAACATCGCCACCGTCACGGCGAGCTGTTCCGGCGATCACGCCGGCAACGTGGCCCGCGCGCCCCGGCGCGTAGCGACATCACGTAGAAGATCGACGCCACCGCGCCGAACGAGAGCCAGAAGCCGGCCGAAAGCACGGCCCATGGATCCGCAAGCGTCACGACGAATGCAGCGAGTGCCAGCACCCGCGAGGCGGAGCCCTGGCGGTCCGCGATCACACAGGTGGCCAGCGTGGCGAGCATGAGGCAGGTACGCTGCGCCGGCACGGCGAAGCCCGTCATCAGGGTGTACGCGAACGCCGCGAGAACCCCGGCGACCACGGCCGCCTTGCGCGCGGGCAACCGAAGTGCCAGCGCCGGCATGCGTACCCAGGCGAAGAAGACGGCCGCCGCCGCAGCGCCTGCGAGCATCGTGATGTGCAGGCCGGAAATGCTCATGAGGTGGCCCACGCCGGTGCGCCAGAACACATCCCAGTCGTCGGGCGCGATGGCAGTCCTGGTCGCCGATGGCGAGCGCCACCAGCACGCCGCCGTGCAACCGCTCGCCCGCGAGCGCGCCCGAGCATGGCGTCGCGGATCTCTCCTCGCCAGCGATGCAGCGTGTAAGGCACAGCCATCGACGCGCGCATCGAGGCGCTCGCGAGGCGATGCGCGTGCGCACGTAACCCGTCGCGCGGATGCCGCGCTCGAGGGCCCACGGCTCGAAGTCGAACGCATGCGGGTTCGCGAGGCCGCGCGGGCGCTTCAGCCGGACCGTGAAGCGCCAGCGTTCTCCCGCCGCGAGCTTCGGCGCCGCGCCCGCGCGCCGGTCGGGATATCAAGTGAGCGCGATATCGCGAGGAACGATCGCGACCGAGTCGGCTGCGCACGCGCTCCACTTCGAAAGCGAAGCGCGTTCGGACTCGTTCGGCTGGGGAAGCCCGGAGACGACGCCGACGATCTCGATATCCGTCCCTTCCCATGGGAACGGCAGCGCATCCGCGAGGTCGCTCCCCGGCGCGCCACGCGGCGAAGCCGTAGCCACACCGCAATGCGCCGGCCGCCCAGCACGACGAACGCACGCGCAACGGGCTACGGACAGGTGCAGCGCGAGAAGCGCCGAAACGCCCGCGAGGCCCCATGCGACATCGGGCAGCGAAGGCTCGCGCTGCAGGACGCGATGTTTACCCGCGAGCCAAGGCGACGATGAAAAGGCGCATCCATCGCTAACGCGTGGCGCGCCGTGACGTGCCTACGGCTTCACGCCCGCTTTTTCTTGCCGCCCGTCGCAGGTGCCGACGGGTCGCTTTGCGCCGGAAAGCTCTCCTCATCGGCTTCGTCCACCAGCCACTCCTCAGTGTTCGGCGTGCCCAGCGGCGGCGCGGGCTTGCTCTTTTCCAGCAGCGGTGGGATGGCGGGGTTTTGCGGCCTTGGATGCAGGCATGGAACGCCTCCGCTTTGGGGCTGCATATGATCGCCGCATGACGCCGGAGTTCTGGCCGCAGGCCAGCGCACCTCTCGCGGCGCGATCCGATCGCTTCTGAACTGATCAAGTCCTATCCCGACGCCGAGACTCGGGGGACGCGGCGACGCATTCCAGACCCTCGCCCGCTCCATCGTCGGGCAGCAGATCTCGGTGAAGGCGGCGCAATCCATCTGGAATCGCTTCGCCGAATGCTCGAGCGCGGTCACGCCCGCCCAGGTCGCCGCGCTTGCGCCGGAGGCTATGCGCGCGCTGCGGCTTTCGGGCGGAAAGGTGGTACCTGCACGACCTCGCGGCGCATTTCTGCCTCGGGCTCGAGTCAAGCCCGCCGCTGGCCGAAAGATGGACCGACGACGCGATCATCGAGGATCGTCGTCGCGTGAAGGGATCGGCCGCTGGACGGTCGAGATGTTCCTCATCTTCCATCTCACGAGACCCGACGTGCTGCCGGTGGACTGACCTGGGCCTCAGGCGCGCGATGGAGCGCCAGTACAACGACGGCAAGCCGCTCACGAAGGACGCAGATGCGCGAAATCGGCGCGCCGTGGTCGCCGTGGAGCTCGGTCAGCGACCTGGTATATGTGGCGCTCGCTCGATCCCTCAGTGACGCGCATGCCGGCCGGGCGCTCCTCTTCGACCTGGGCGGCGTGATCATGGGGCTCGACTGGGACCGGCTGCGTTTCCAACTGGTGCGATGGGGACGCGCGAGCCACGCTCCCCCGGAGGCGCTGGCCACGCTCTTTGCACTGTCGACTGAGCTTCTTACGAGCGCCATCGTGCGCGTGGGAGCACCGGCGAGCCTCGAGTTAACACGATGCGCGAGCCTGCGCCGCTCGCTTTCGCCATCGACATCGACGACAGCGAGTTCCGCGCGGGATGGGACGCCGTCTTCACCGAGCCCGTGCACGAGACCGTGGCGCTGCTGGAAAGCGTCTGAGGCGACCGCGTGCCGCTCTACGCGTTTTCGAATTCCAACGCGGCGCACCGGGCGGTGTGGAGCCGCAAGTCCAGGCCGGCGCCGGGCGAATTTCCGCCGTGCGTTCGTCTCGCATCGGAGAGCTGGGATCGCGAAACCTGAGCGCGCGTCGTTCCGATTTCATCGCGCCACATTGAGATCGGAGTCGCGCCGGGGCGAATCCTCTTCTTCGACGACGCTCGCGAATCAGTAAGGCGCCCGCGCGCGCGGGACTGCGGCGGTGCGCGTGAGCGGGCCGGGACGACGTGCGCAACGCCGTCCGCCCGTGGCTCGAGGCTGACGAGCGAGGCTGTCCGCGCCCGCCTTGACGACCTGCGCATCCTGGTCGGGCGAGCTGCCGGAAATGCCGATGCCGCCACGATCTTGCCGTCCACGTAGATCGGCAGTCCGCCATCGGCCAGCTCGCGGCGCGAAGCGTGAGGAAGCGCAATCCGCACCTCCTGCGGCGAGTCCATCCTGGAACACCTTGGTGGGACGCCGGTAGATCCGCTGCCGACACCGCCTTGTCCTGCGCGACGGCCACGCTCGCTGTCTGCGTCTGGTCCATCTTCTGGAAGTAGACGAGTTGTCCCGCCGTATCGACGATGGCGATCGCCATAAGGCCAGCTGTTCTTCTTCGCTTCCGCCCGGCTGCGGCCGCCGCCTTTCGAGCCTGGTCAGCGCGTGACGTTGGGTCCGTACTGTGGGTAGTCGGCGCTTGGGCGAATGCCGCACCGCACAGGGCGGTGGCGCGGTCATCGCAGCGATTGCGCGAACGTTCATGGATCCCCTCCGGTGGATGTTGGTGGTGTGGGGTGGGTGGCCGGCGCATGCGCCGACGCGACCATGCTAACAGCGGTCATGACAGGCTATTCCTACGAATGCACCGGCACGCGAAGCGCGGCGTCTCCATGCGTCCGACACGAGTGGTCCTGAGCGACTAGCGCATTCGGCTCCAGTCGTCCCGCGTACTTCTTGTGGCAGCAATACGTAACTG
>ERZ1370068.2445-contig-1597_pt1 | contig 23508 bp, 39 predicted proteins | sample MGYA00561227_ERZ1370068 | MGnify/ENA primary metagenome ERZ1370068 (study PRJEB38410, sample SAMEA6850437) | metagenome | study: Metagenomic assessment of the ecological functions of the soil: analysis of the soil microbiota associated with the...
GCCATGGGTTGCTCAAAAAAGGGCCTCCGAGTCCCGTGCGGCAAAGAATCCGTCCTCCCAAGCGGCTCGCCGTCCTATGGATTGCCGGGGCTTGTCCACGCCGCGGATCGGGACACTCCGGCACATCAAACGGCTGGCTACTAAGCGCGGCTTTCCATGTAGGAGCCTGTGAGCCATATTCGACCGATCCGTTGGGCGTTCGTCATTCTTCTGGCACATTGGACTGGGGCATAATCGCTTCTGGCTGTCGCTGCTGCCGGTCCGCCCAAAGACGACGGCAATCCGGAGAAACCCGCCGGGCAGGACGAGCCAGAAGAGCCGGGCGAAGAAAAAGGCACCCCTCGAAACCTGCCAAGAAATCCGCAAAAGCCCACGGAAGAGAAAAATCTCCCGTCCGCTGGGGCCAGCGGGCGTCGAGAGCGAGGAAGACTACGACAAGCGCTACGCCCGGCTCCTGAAGAAAGCCGTCTTCGGACAAGCGAGGGCGACAAGGAAGGGGGCGAGACGCGCCTTCTGGACCTATGCCGGCCATCCCTTCATCGTCCGCACGGACATCTCCCGGTGAATCACCGCGAACGCCGCATGTGCATGGAGATGCTCCATCGCGAATACAGCGAGGCCTTCTGCCAAACTCCCTCCACGTCCCCGCCCAGGTCAAGGAAAAGATCGAGGTCGCGCCATCTCCCAAGGACCGGGGGAAACCTACATGAAAGCCGGCGGTCACGAAGGTAGCGGCGGTCAGTTTCCAACCGTCGCCCGGCTTTGAAGATCGCGGCCCCAAGTGGCCTCGCGCGACGATTGCGGTTGATGCAGTTCACCAACGGCGTGAGCGCGATTTCGCCAAATGGCCCAAGAGCGTCCTCAAGCACGAGGCCGCGCACCTGGAGATGCAGCTTCGTCTCGGCATGTCTCCATTCCTGCCGCCAAGATCTCCGTGCCCGTCGATTGCCCACGCTGGTGGAACGAAGGCATGGCCTCGGTCTTCGAATACTGGGATCCTGACAAGACCGTCGATGAGAACTTCGCCGCCATCCCCAATCGCGGCCGCTACGCCCCGGTCATCCGCCTACTCCACGGCACAAAAACTGGAAAGACTTCAACTACGTCTGGACGATCGACGGGGCCATCGTGGGCGTGCCGCCATGACCGGCGATCAGGGCATGTTGAACTACGCTAGGCCTGGTCCCTCGCGGCCTACATGATGCACGAGGGCAAAGAGCGGCCGCCGCAACTTCCGGCAGATTTCAATCTCTCCACCACGGTCGGTGCGGACAAGAAAAACAAGGCGGGCGTGGGCCTGCCCCTGGGACGGTCTGCCGCAGAGCGACCGCGACAAGCTCGAAGGACTGGAACGCCTGGGTCGCCACGGAACATCGCGCGACAAGAAAGTCCCCGATGAAGACTGGATGCCCTGAGCGAAGGCTATAAGCCCGGCGTAATCAGATCATCTCGAACAATACGGCAAGGACGACGACCAGCGCACCACGACGACGTCGTGAAGGCAAGGGCTCGCAAGAAAAAGCCGACCGTGGAAAAATAGCCGCGTTCGACCCTTGTGCATACACCAGTTCTCGCACCCTTTCAAACTCGGCCGCGATGCGTCTTTTCCCGGCAGGCTCGTAGTTGAGGATGGCCTTGTCCAGCTTGTGGCGGAGTTCGGGGGTGGTCTTTCGAAGATGGAGGAGCGGCATGCGGGCTCGGGCGGGCGATCAGGGGACAAAAATTCGTCGGACATCGTTCACCTGCGCTGGATCTCTCCCTTGTGTGTGGTTGAAGGAGGTTGAGGGAGCCTGAAGGAGCTGAATCCAATCCGCAGATGGCGCGCAGATGGACGCCGATGGGGTTGAACGGGCCGTTTGGTTGAACAAGCCTGAACAGCGCTGCGCGTCTGCAAAGGATTCTTAAATCTCCTGTACAAGTTGAATCGTGCGTTCATGGAGCGCAGAATCTCCGGGGCCGGTCGTTGGGTTTTTCAAACAACGACACGCGGCGTGTCCGCCTCTTCCTGACTTCACCCGATAGGCTTGCCTGCGCACCCCAGTTAAAGGAGATGGGGCTAGGATACAGAAGGCGATATCGATGTGTTGCAGTTTTTGGACTGTAATGAAAAGACCGGAAGTAAACATGCCAACAAGTGCTGTCGTTCCGGTTCAGCCTCGTTGAGTGTCCCTTTACCGCAAGACTCGATTTGTTGCCGGATTGTCTCAACTTCCACTCCAGAGCCGTCGTGACGACAACGATGGACCTCCTTGAGGTAGCAGCGCGAGAGGATCTCAGTGCAGCGTTCATACCAACTCCAACACTACGCCAGCGGCGGTTATCGCTTGACTCGATTGCGGTAGTACGACCGAAATAGTGCGCCATTTATTTTGAAGATACAGGCTGCAGCGAACAGAGTTCGTCTTGGCGTGAAATGTAGCAAGAGCCCTGATCGTCCAGAGAGTCAAAGGACGTGGATCATCGCATCTGTATCTATGGAGCTTGAGCGTGCCGTGATAATTCTTACAGCGTTTCGAAGTCCCTCAAAATAGAGTTCGGCGCTCTGCGGCGGTGCACGATCTTGATAGAACTGGTTAGGTAGCGCCGCACCGTGTCTCCATAGGGATCGAAGACGGCATTATATCCGAGCATGTCGTCCGCCAGATGCTGCCTTCACGAGCGCACCGACCCAGTCGTAGTGGAGCAAAATATGAATGCTCGCCGATACTTCTACTTGAGTGATCTGGGACGTATTTGCATATGGCATTCTTAGATAGACCGAGGCGATTTTCTTGCCATCTTTGGCAAGTTCGGCCAATGGAAACTTCCCGCCGCTTGCGAGCTGCCTTAGAGTCAGCCAGAAAGGCAGACACTATTGTCCCGTTGGTAAGTGTTACTTTTGAGCCTCGGCTCTCCCTAAGGAGATTCAACTTGCTCTTGTAGAGAACATGGCTGTAGTCGTACTTTTTGTTTGGCCGATGGATGATGATGAAGACCAGCAAATCGCCATTGGCGGTGGTTCGGACGGCCCATCGCGTCGCCAGCGAAGCCTTGCCGTCCTATTCGCATCCCCGCAGTCCTCAGAAGTTCACTCAGTCGCAGCTTGTTCGCCTGTTTGCGCGCTCAAGTCGTCCATGAAGCTCGACTACCGTGGAGTGTGGCAATTGCTCCTCGATGCCTCCGACCTGCGCGTCGCCATCGGGCTGAAAAAGCGTGCCGCACTGGACCACCCTGCAGAAGGCCTCCGATCGGCTGCTAAAAAAGCCCGCCAACCAGCTTCTCGATGAGATCGTTAGCGAGGCCCGTCAGGTCCGGTTGCTGAAGTCACGTTCGAAGCTGACCGCCATTGACGGCACTGGCTTTACCGCCCAGCACACCAGTCACTATTTCATCCGCCGCCGCCAGCGGCACGATCAGAACGTTCTGGAAATGCAATACAGCCGCTTTCCGAAGGTCGGCCTGCTCGCCGATTGCCGAACGCATTTCATTTTGGCGGCGGTGCCGGGCCTGGGACCCGGGCCTGACTATCCGCATCTGATCGAGACGATTCGCGAAGGAAGTCGACGTCAGCCGATCGGGACGATCCTGGGCGACGCGGGTTACGACGCCGAGTGGGTTCATCGCTTCATCCGCGAAGAACTCAAGCTTCATTCGATCATTCCCCCTGGGCCGGACGCCAGTACGGTCGGCCTCCGAAAAAGCCCTATCGACTCGAAATGTGGAATTACTTCCGGCGTCCCAAGCGTCAGCGATGTTTCGGTACGCGATGGCAGGTCGAAACGGTGATGAGCATGATCAAACGTCGTCAAAGCGACGTCCTCGGCGCTCGACAACGACCCAGCCAGGACAACGCCGTCATGCTCAAAGTTCTCACCCACAACCTCATGATCCTCCACCCAAACATGTTCTCTACAGAGCAGATTCAACTCACTTTCATGCCCCAGGTTTAGGAATCGGACTAACCCAGATTCGAAACGAGTTCCATAGAAATGATCAATCTCACCAAATTGAATAATTCGGCGTCGTGACGCCTTCTTCAACGCCTCGTTAAGAATGTGGCCTTCAATAAGTTCATGCTCATTACATTCACGAAGAGTGATTGGGCAGACAAATTGGTCTGTTTTCCGATCGGTTACTCGGAAGTAATCATCAAGGTGTGCCAATAGCTTTTCTTTGGAAACGCTCATCGCCGTTATCTTATCAAGGTGAGGGAGTTAGCGCCGGATGGGATTCCGGAATGCGCTCGCTGCGTGCGGTGGTAGGCGATCCCTGCGGGATCGTGGACGATAGAGATTTGGCTTGTGTACAGGGCCGTGGCCGCTGCCTACTGAATCTCAGCCCTTCGGGCTTCATCAGGCCGCGCCGCCGAGTAGCCGGTCGAATTCTTGTCGGGCATTTTCCAAGTCCACCACGGGGCGATCGCCGGCCGTGCGCGAGAGGATCAGGTCGCCTTCGAAGCCCGCTTCGGCCAGGGCTGCCAGGAGCGCGGTGCGTCCAGGCTTCCTTCGCCCTGCGCGACTTCGTGACCGGCCGCTTGCGGCGAGCCCGACACGGCATCGCGCGCCTGCACCAGCCCCACGCGGCCGGCCAGCACATCGGCGACGCGGTGCGGGTCTTCGCCGTGCATCAGCATCTCGCCGCTGTCGCAGCAGGCCGCCAACTGCGGGCAGTTTATCTCTGCCAAAAGTTTCGAAAGCTCCGCTGTCGTGAGACCCGCGGTTTCGATCGTCACGATGACGCCCTTGCGATCCGCGTCGTCCGCGAGGATGGACAGTGTTTCCCGATAGCGAGCCGCCCGGTCATCCGGCGAAAGCCCGCCGGAGCCGCCCAGCGTTGTCGAGACGGTGGGCACGCGCAGGGCGGAGGCCAGGTCCATGATTTTTCGCATCGACTCCAGCCGCCGCTCGCCCGATCCGCTGTCTGCGTAGCCCGCGCCGCCGGCTGGCCCACGAAAGCTGGAAAGCCGCAGGCCGAGGTCGGACAGATGCTTGATGAGATGCCGCTGGCCCGTGCGCGATAGCTCGCCGGGCGAGACCGGTCCCTCCACGGCCGAGACATCGATGGCGTGGAACCCCATCGCCCGCGCCCGGTCCATTGCGGCCCTGGTTTCCAGCCGCAGATCGTCGAGGCACAGCGATAGATCGAGGTTCTTCATGATCCGTGCAAAATGGGTGAGGAAACGCGCTCGAATCGTTTATAACTGTCGCGACCGCTCCGGACAACCCGGCAGCGGAAACGCCATGATCGAAGGCAAAGGAGCGTTACTATGAATACGTTTGCAAAGACGGCGATCGCCATCGTGGCGGTTTTTTCCGCGGCGACCCTCCGGCATGGGGCAATCGCCTCCGCCGGCTGTCAAGCCATACGTTCAAGCCGGTTCAGCCGCTCAAGCGGCTCATGGAGGGGCAGGAGCAACTGATGGGCCGGATCAAGGACGAAATCCAGGATAAGTCCTGGCAGGAGGCGCAAGTCTCGGCGTGGATCTTGGCGGAGATGGCCAACGTCAATCAGTACCAAAAGCCCGATGCGGAGTTTCAGCGCGCGGGCGCTGAAGATGTCCGGGCAGTGCGTCGAACTCGCGAAGATTCTGAGCCGCCGCGATCAGAAGGCCGCGATCGACCAGCTGCAGTCCGTCGGCCAGACTTGCAAGAGCTGTCACGAGAAGTATCGGAAGAATAGGGGGCAAGGGCAAGAAGGGCGAGGGCGATTAGCTTAGCGGACGGATTTGGCCTGATTCTGTCGCTCGACCAATTGCTTGAGTTCGTCATCGGCCACGGCCACGAACGTTCCGCCGGTCGCCTTGGCGATGGGGACAGATCCTGCTCCGCCGCGCCGCCGAGGGCGATGACGTGAACGACCGCGCGCTGGTTTGCTCGGCGCTCTGCTTGAGAATTTCCATTTGCCGATCGTCGACGGGCTTCGAGAGGACGAGGAAGATCTCATCCGCGTACCAATTTGACGACACCGACAGGGCCTTGCTCAAGTCGGTCCGGCCGCTGGCCAGCCGCCCGACGAGAATGGCTCTCGCGCCTTCCAAATCCGTGGAGGGCTCGACCGCTTCAACGACGGTATTTCCGTCATGTTCGACGGCGAGCAGGACGCCGAATCGCCGCGTGCCCTTTCGACCGCCGCGAAGACCGAGTTCGTCACCGTTGCGACGCTGTCGATGTAGGGGCCATCGTGGCATCGCTGTCGACCACGCAACCGATGGTTCTGCCGGAAAGTGGAATGCCGAACAGGTGCGTGATGGGATTGGCGGCACGGAGATTGACCTTCGGATCAGAGGCGTCGGCTACTATTTGCTCGCTGATTTCATTCTTGACGGTCGACTTGTCCGTGATCGGCGTCGAGCGTCGCGCGTCGGAGCAGCTGCCGTATCGGAGGGAAACCGCCGCGACCAGAGCGATGGCCATGCCGCCGCGACACCACTCCGGGCACGAGTGGACAGTCCCGCCCACGTCGGACCGCGAGAGGGCTGGGCCGTCCGCACGGCCGTTCGTCGCGAAGGAGTATGTTCTCCAATAAGTGCGGGGCGTGTCGGGCGAGCGCTAATGGCGGCAGTTGATTTTTCGGAAGAGAGGTTGGTCGGGATCGACATCATGCAGCGGCAATACTGGCATCGGCAGTGAGCTGCCGAGAAACGCAGCATCGAGATCGAGGTCTCGACCGCAATTTACGCATTGCACGCGTAGCGACATCGGGTGTCTCCCGACAATGATGTTCCACCCAGTTGCGACGGCGACCACTACTTCCCGCGGCACAGAGTTGCGGCAGGAAGTCGCCGCGATATATGACCGGGCACGACGCGTGCCAAAAGGGCACACGTCCACTGGATCATATCAGTCCAAATGCCAAATATACATGAAAACCGGGGTGGAAGTCCAGATTTCCGGTAAATTAATATTGAAAAGGCTGATATTCTGGGCCGCAGGAGTTGCCGGGGCGGAAGCGTAGATATTGGGCTTCCAATCCATGGGCCGATGGTAAATCACGGCGTGGGCGGACTTTATGCCGGCTCGCCCCATCGCGACCTGGATCGCATCGGTAAGTGTCCCTATGCGGTCCACCAGGCCGACCTCGAGGGCCTGTTGTGCGCTATAAACGCCCATCGGCCAGCTTTTGCACCGCTTCCCGGGTGAGGTTCGGCCGGCCGGCCGCGACAATATCGACAAATTGATTGTAAAAGTTGTCAACCAATCCTTGGAACAACTCGCGCTCGTTCGCCTTCATCGGCCGAAATGGCGAGCCCGCGTCCTTGTACGGACCGGACGTGATCGCGTCCGCGCCGATGCCCAGCTTGTTCATCGTTTCGGTAAAATTCACCATCTGCATGATCACGCCGATCGAGCCGGTCACCGACGTGCTGGGCGATGATCTCGTCCGACGCGCAGGCCAGGTAGTAGGCCCCGCTGGCGGCTACGTCTTGAAAGTAGGCGACGACCGGTTTACACGTTCTTTTCTTGAACGCGAGGATCTCCTGATAGATCGTGTCGCTGGCGGTGACCGAGCCGCCCGGGGAGTTGATTCGCAGGATGACGGCCTTGACGCGGCTATCCTCGCGTACGGCGGCCAGCTTCTCGACGGCGAGCGAGACGGAATGTTCGCCCGACCCGAAGAGCGACGGCGAGTGGGCGTTCATCAGGACGCCGGAGATATCGATGATGGCGATTCGATCGCTGACAAACCCGGGACATCGATAGACGATTTCCTCCTTGAGGGTTTGATCCGCGGGAATCGGCGTGATTTTGTATCCGCCGGTCGGGAACAGCCGACGATTAGCATTGTGCGGCGAGGAGCGGCTTCGAAAATGCTTGGATACTGTTTCGCGATCGTGGGACCTCCATGGACGTGATTCATGATTTCGGGAAGTTATCCTGATTCTGTGTCGCTGTCGATGAGGGTGCCGGGCGGTCGTCCGTGTTCCGAATAGTACCAGTCAAATGCTTCTCGAATTCCCTCCGCGAAACGAACCTGCGGCTGCCAGCCGAGGAGCTTTTGCGTATAGGTGCAGTCGATCCTCTGCGGCAGACCGGTCAGGACGATGGCGGATCTTCGCATGACCGCAGCTGGCCGGCCATTTGTGGATGAAATATTCACCGACCCAGCCGGCCATGTAGGCGATGCCGTAGGGCACGGTCTTTTTCACGCGCGGCACGCCGAATCCCTCGGCAATGGCGTCGACATACTCCCGCTGCGTCACGCACTCGTTCGGACCGGCAATCAAAATCTTCGGGCCGCCTCCGGGCAGGAACCGGATGAGCGCGATTGCCGCGACGACGTCTCTCACGTCCACGAGGGCCAATTGGTTGGTCCCGTCGCCGACGATGGCCATCAGGCCATGCGCAGGACGGGTTCAAGGTAGTCCTTCATGACGCGGTTTCGCGGGCCGTAGAGATAGCCCAGACGAACAATGACCCACTCCATTTCCCACATTCGTCGCGGACGATTTCTTCCGCGCGATATTTGAGCGGGCGTAGTAAACCAATTGGGCGGTGCCTAGCAGAAATCGTGGATTCGCTCACCGCGCCCTTTAACAAGAGATCGGGATGATACACACCGCAGGAACTGACTTTGCAGAAACCGTCGGACGCCGACCTGCCGTGCGGCCAGGACAAGCCGCCGCGCGCTTCCACCGTGGTTCGCTGGAATTCCGCTTCGCTCCCTTCGAAGTCCACGCGGGCGGCGCAGTGATAGACGACTTCGCATTCCTCGCATGCCGCTGCAAGTGATGTGCCGTCGTCCAGATCGCCATTGATCGGCTCGGCGTCGAGGGAGGATACGTAATCGCGCCCTCGCGGCGACCGAACAGGCGCGCGGACGCGATCCGACCGCGCGATCAACCGCTCAATCAAATGGCTTCCGACAAATCCCGATCCACCAGTGACCAGTACGCGCATGCATCCTCCGCAGATTCCAGTGAATGACGAACAGGGGAGTGTAACCGATCGCAGCCGGAGGTTCGAACTGCGCAATCAATACAACGGGTTTATGACCATTCCGGTCGCCAGCTTGGGGAAGAAATAAGTCGATTTCTGCGGCATCAGCTCGCCGGCCGTGCAGATGTCGCGCAGATCGGTCATTCGCGTTGCCAGCATCGCTGCCGCGATTCCCGGCAGTGCCCGCGCATCGGCGATGGCTTCCTCGATCGTCTTGTGATAATGAATTGTTGGCGGCTTGTGGTCGCAGAACCGGGGGCCGAATACCTCGTCCACGATATAGCGATGAAAAATGGAATAAGGCGACGAGCGCCAAGCGGGCTTTCGTTTCGGCTCGAGCCGCGGCGAGCAGGTCCACTTCCTTGGGCGAGACGAGCGCAGACTTCGCCTTTTTGCGACGTAAACGCCGATCGTGCGCGGACCGGCGGCCGACAGGAGCTTGGCCAGTTCGTCGGCAGACTGAGGTTTTGTGACCGGCGACCAGGTGAAAGCCTCCGACAGTGCATCGCGCAGCATGGCGGCTGTCACCGCTTAGCAGATCAACGATGGTGCGGAAATAGGGCTGAATCGTCGCGCGGGGTCTTCCATCCCGCACAGGACCGCGAGGACATAGTGAATCGGATCGGTCGGCGACAGCTCGCCGGTCTCGTCGATTTCGCGCTGCCGGTACATGAGGGCCGTGGAATAGCGATGGTGGCCGTCGGCGATGAACACAGGTCGGTCCGCCAGGAGGTCTCGTACGGCCGCGGTCACACGCGGCTCCGTGACGACCCAAAGGCTATTCTGGACCTCGTCGAGGACCGCAAACTGATCCGGCTCGCGCTCAATTTCCGGCTCAAAGAGGGCCGCCACTTCATTCTTGCTGTCGGGGTAGAGCCCAAAGATCGGGCTGAGGTTAAACCGCGTGGCGATCGTCAGCTTCAGTCGGTCCTCCTTGGGCCCGCCAAAGGTCTGCTCGTGGGCGAAGATAGAACCTTCGCCGAACAGCTCCAGTCGCAGTCGCGCGAAAAACATCCTTCGCGTCAACGTCTCTTCCGGCCAGGCGATAGGTTTGGTGATAAACGTACAGCCGCGGGGCCGCATCGCGGACCAGACAGCGGATATCCAGCCAGCTCGTCATTTCTCCGGCAGCGCGCTGATATACGGCATCCGGCCCGGCGGACTTGGGCGGGACGAATGGCAGATCGATGGCGACGATGTTGTGCTCGTCTTTCGCAGGGAGCCGCGGTACCTTCTCCGCTTCTCTGAGGATGTCGTACGGAGGGGCGACGAGATTGAGAGAGTTCCCGCTCGCCGTATCGCAGTCCCGTAAATGGTTCGATTTGGGCCATGACTTAGGTTCGCCTCTCACCCACTCGCCATCATACCTTCAATCCTGGTTCCCTTATTATCGGCGTTCCCTCCGAAAGTCACGTGCGCCTCGGCTGCTTTCGCCTTCCGATGACGCATCGGCTATCGTATGAGAAGCGCCGAGAGCGAAATGACCAGCGATTGGAACCTGCGAAAGGAACTCTGCGAGATCGGCCGAAGGGTCTATGACCGCGGTCTCGTCGCCGGGACGGACGGGAATATCTCCGCCCGGTTGCACTGGCGATCAAATCCCTGATTTCTCCGAGCGGATCATGCTTGGGAATGCTCGATCCCGGCGACTTCGTGCTCATCGACCAATCCGGCCGTGTGATCACCGGACGCCATCAGCCGTCCAGCGAGCGCTGGATGCATATCGCCGCCTATTCAGAGCGGACCGACGTCATGGCCGCGATCCACGCCCATCCGCCCGCCACTGTTCTTACCGTCGCAGGACTCTCGATGTCACGCAGTGCGCCCTGCCGGAGGTCATTCTCGCATTCGGTCAGGTGCCCACGACCGCCTACGCCACACCGGCCACGGAGGGGCGCCGTGGTCGTCCGCGACCTCATCAAACGCTTCGACGCGGCGCGGTGCTCGATCGACACGGGCTCGATCACCGTGGGCAAGACCGTCCGCGACGCCTTCTTCAAGCTGGAAAAGCTCGAACACGGGTGCCACGTGATGCTCATGGCCCACCAACTCCGGCCCGGCACGAAACCTGCCGCCTGAAGAAGTCGCCAAACTGGCGCGCTGCGTGAACAAATGGGTCTTTGGCCGCGCCGACATGTTGCGTCGACCTGCGTACCGCCCGGCACGGCGATCCCACGCTTGCCGCGGACCGGTGAGCCGCACTGTTAGACTCGCTGCACCGGCAACTCGCCGGTGTCCATGCGGGCAGTCCTATGGCCAAGAAAGCACTGATCACCGGCATTACGGGTCAGGATGGTTCATACCTGACCGAACTGCTTCTCGGCAAGCAGTACGAGGTTCATGGAATTATTCGCCGCTCCAGTTCGTTTAACACGGGCCGATTGGATCATGTCTATGCCGATCCGCATGAGCCCTCGCGCGCATTTGTTCCTGCATTACGGCGATCTGACGGACGGCGCGAGCCTGGCATCCATCATTCGGCGGATCGAGCCGACGAGAAATCTACAATCTCGGGGCACAAAGCCACGTCCGCGTCAGTTTCGATACACCCGAGTACACGATTGATGTGGATGCGGCAGGGACCGTGCGCTCCTGGAGGCGATCCGCGACGCGGACGCCAATTGCAGGTACTACCAGGCCTCCAGTAGCGAGATGTTCAGGAACGCCCGCCCCCGCAGGACGAAGCGACGCCCTTTGCGCGCCGCGCGCCCGTACGCCGCGAGGCAAGGTTCTGGCGTACTGGATGACGCGGAATTACCGCGAGGCCTACGGCATGTTCGCCTCAACGGAATCCTCTTCAACCACGAGAGCCCGCGGCGCTGGGGACGTTTGTCACGCGCAAAATCACCCGCGCCTCGCCCGCATTCTCAAGCGCGAACAGGACAAACTCTTTCTCGGCAACTTGGACGCCCGGGCGGACTGGGGCTATGCCAAGGGAGTACGTCGAGGCCATGTGGTGGATGTTGCAACACGATAAGCCGACGATTTCGTCGTCGCGACGGGCGAGACGCACAGCGTCCGGGAGTTCCTCGACGCCGCGTTTTCAACCGTGGGACTTGATTGGCAGCGCGCTACGTCGAGATCGATCAGAGATACTACCGCCCGACCGAAGTCGATGTCCTTCAGGGCAATCCGTCGAAGGTCGCCCGCGTCCTGGGTTGGAAAGCGACAACGTCCTTTGCCCAGCTTGTGCGAATCATGGTGGAGGAGGATCTCAAGGCCGTCGGATTGGACGCAGCAGCGATTTCGCGCGAAGCCCGAAATGAGGCTCGGGATGCGGACGATGTCCTGGCGAGCCTGGGTCATCACCGTTTGGACCGGGATCGTCTCATCTTCTCGACCGCTCCTGTGGGCGGAGCCGTTGTTGGACGGATCGTCTCCGTCGGCCGCGACCGGGCGTTCCGCGATTGATCTTTTGATTGCGGCGATCAGCGGATCGAAACCGGGGACCTGCGGATGTGGGTCCTGCCGATCGGTCTCGCCGGACTGCTATCAATCGTCGCATTTCCAGAGACCGCGACGCCACCGCAACCGACCTTCCCGAAGAAAAACCGGCCGAACGGGTGGAAGCGCCGCCCGGAACGAGCCCCTCCGGTGGACCCGCCATTGGCTGGAAATCGTCGCAATGGTGCTTGTTGGACTGGCGATTGCGTCGACCTCCGTCAACGGCACATGGCGTCTTTCGCGTGAATGGATCCTTCAACTCGCGGCGGGGTGCGTCGGGCGATCCTTTTTGTCGCGATTTGCCCACGATCGCTGTGTCAATCGCATTCTATTCGTCGGCGCTATGATCGCGGCTCTGCGCGACACGTCATGTCTTTTGTGCATCGGCATGAGCATTATGTGGAGTTCTTTGCCTGGCCCATCGGGCCGGTCACGCTCCACGGCAGGAATGGCGGCCATCTGGGCGGCGGTCGCACTGGCGACTGCCATTCTGCGTTCTCCTCGCGCGCACGTGCAAACGCCTCACCGGGTAGTATCGTTTTTGACGATCGTCGTGATCGTCGCCGCCTTGTCGTTGCTTTTCGTCGCCGCCCGACGCGCTGCGTGGCTCGCCGTTCTCGTTGCCGGAGCGTATTCAGCGATCCTCGTGATCCTGCGATACGACAAATCTCGCCGCGCACGCCGGATGGTCCCGACATCGGTCGTAGTGTTCGTCGCGCGCTCGCCGCCAGCTTATTTCTACTTTCAGAGCCGAAGCTCCAATCCCAGTGCGAGCATTCCCATTGCTTATCGTCTGATCTATTGGAAGAACACAGTCGCTGCACCTGTCCGATGACTGGTTCTTCGGTCATGGCCCGGACATGTTTGTGGCCAAGATGTCCACGATCATCGGCCAGAGACGCGGCCACATGCCGCGGATCCTGCACGGTAACATCGACCCCGAAGCCCACAACGAATGGCTCCAGGCGATGTTTGAGCTGGGCCTGCCCGGCGGATTGCTCTACCTTGCCATACCAGTCGCTGCGATTGGACTCGCCACGCGGGCGTGGCTCCGCGATACCGCGGTGATACACCCGATCACGCTGTTGGCCTGCGCGTCCGGGCTTATCGCCATCGTCGTGTCCGAATCCGGCAGCATCTGTTTGAGCGCGCGGCGGCATGGAACATCTGGTACTGGACCCTTATTGGCATCATCGCCGGTGGAACGCGGCTACCATCGTGCCTCAAGCCGGGGCGAACCCGGCAGCCTCTGGCCGCTTCGCGTCGCGCGGTCGCGATGGCCGTCGCCCTCGTTCTCTCCATCGTCCACGATGGTCGGTGCCAGATCGCACAGGTCCGCGGAAACCTTGAAAAGGACCGCAACGATCGGCTGGCGGCGCAGTGGTTGTCGCAATGCGTGGCAGCCTGGGCGCGTGGCAAGCGATGGCGGCGAAGACTGATCTGGCCGACGCCCAGCTTGCCGTCGCCACGGCGCAGCACAAAGCGCCGGGCGGCACAACGCCGGGGAGCGAAGCGGCGTCGCAGTCTCTCGAATGGGCGATGCAGGCGGCGGACAATCTGCGGGGTGAATGAATGGTGCCCGGCCTATCCCGGCGGCCTGCCGCCTCGCTGATGCGGCCGCAACTGGCGGGCGATCTCTCCGCGCCCTGCGACGTGTTGAAACACTACACGACGCACATCGATGCCTACAACATGCCCGCCAACCTGCTTGCCCTCGTGCTATGCCCGATGCAGCCGGGAGAGACGATAGATTACGTGCGTCGCATGTTGCGTGACGGCGAATGGATGAGCGGTATCACCGGCAAGGTCGTGGCGGCGTTTAATGCGCGGAGGTCGCCGACCATTGGCGGCAGGAGGTGCTTGCCGCCATCACGACCGTGCAGGAGGACCCACGTCGAAATGGGCGGACACACTCGCGCCGGAGACACTCGAATCGAGGCGGCGCGCACTTTGGGGCCAATGGGGATGCGACCTCCGCCGCGCGTATGGCGTCCATCGCGGTGCGAGCTTACGGCCGGATGGCCGACGAGAATTCGGTGTATCGCCGATCCGCCTTTGCCGAGGCCGACGCATCGCTACAGCTTGCCCGATTTTCATTTACGGCCAACCCTTCGGAAGCTTGACGAGGCGTTCAAATGGCTCAGGCAGGCCGGAAGAGCTTGCCGTACAGTCCGTCCCCCAGCGACCGGTCATTGACGCCGATCCGAGGAGCGAGTTTGTCGGTGGGAAGATCATCCCAGCAAGGTTTCCCCGGAATGCGACCGCTTTGGCGATTTTCGGCGATGATTCGGCTGGCGATGGGCGGCGACCATCCGTGGGCCCGGCAGCGGATCGAATGGAGCCTGCCGGAGAATAGAGCGGACGCCGCAGCGGATCGCGCAGGAACTTGGGGCGTCTCTCCTCGGAGCTGGTCGGCGTGTTTCAACGACTTGATCCCGGCCAGCGCGAAGAGTTTCGACGCCTTGACGACGCTGGCGCAGCAATTCGGCGCTAAGCCTGCCGCTCCGCCGAGCCATTAGTCCAATTGCGGGTCTGGCCTTCCTCGCAGAGGACCCATTGCGCTAATAGGATTCCGCGGAGAAAATGATGAACACTATTGATCTCTTGATCGATCGATTGCAGACCGCGCGAAAGTGGACCCGCGATCTCCTCGCCGACATCGAAGACGCTTGCTGGTTCGATCCGCCGGCCCCGGGCGTGGGTCATGTAGCGTGGCAGGTCGGCCATCTCGCGGCGTCACAGGTCGTGCTGGTGCACGTCCGCTGTTTCAACCGCGTGTACACCGAACAAGTGTCCGCCTCGTTTCGCGCGACACCTTCGGCCGCGGCTCGAAGCCCGTCGCGGACCGTTCGGCCTATCCGCCGCTGGCCGACATCCGCGCGACGTTCGATCGTATCCATCGCGAGTCGATCGATTTGATTTCCGGCATTAATCCCGCCGAGTTGGGCGAATCCGCGTTCGGCGAGCCGCATCTGATGTTCAAGACCAAAGGGGAAGCCATTGTAATGGCCGCGATGCATGAATCATTTCATGCCGGTCGGATTGCCCTCATTCTGCCGCCTCGCGGGCAAGGCGCCGCTGCGTTAAACGCATTCGGTCCAATTGCCCCGCGATCCTGCCGCACATATTCTGGGATTAGCCGGACGAAGCCGTCGATCAAGTTCATCACGCCGGCTAATTCGTCAACCTTGTAATGCTGCGATCTGGACATGAGAACGACGCGGCCGCCCAGTTGCCAATCGGCTCAGCGGCGGCCATCAAATACTCCATCATCTTCGGATGGATCAGATCGTACGCGAATTTGCGATCCGTCGCCGTCACGTAGAACTTCCGGCTGAATTCCTCGCTTTCGAAGTTGATGTCGTCGAAACCCACGACCGCCAGCGAGCTTGTCGAAAAACCTTCGGGGCGAATCCGCATCTGCGAGAGGACGACGTCGATCTCGGCCAGCACGATGCCGTAATGATGAGTCTGCTGGTTCTTACCGCTGCCGGTCACGAACTTGTAATCGAACAGGCTCCAATCGATTCCGTCGCGCCGACCGTGGACCAGATTGCTCGAGCGGCGGCTGTGACCGTCATCAAACGGCTTGAACGACTCATATTTCTCGTGGATGTCGCCCGGATAGGCATTAAACGAAAAGCCGTTCTGCAAGGCAAAGGCCGACAACTCCTGGCGGCGGCTGGCGGCGCGAGATACGAACCGATGGCGATCGCGATCGCGGCGATGATGGCGATGAAGACGAGGCCGAAGCGAAAAAAGCCGTCGGAATCGGCTGCCAGACAGACGTACTTCATCGAAGCTAGCACAGTCATTAGATCTTACCTAGTTTACGGATTGACGGAACTCACGCCCTTCGACCGGCACTCTTTTGAGATGACCGCGCCGATGTCGCGCTACGTAATGCTCCGATAACACGCATCACGCGCTGCCATTGATACTCATATTCGCTGACGAGGCGTTCATCGCTTCGATACATTGCGGCAGTATCCGGCTCAGCGCAGCGGTAATCGCATTGTCGCCGACAGCTGCTTGCGACTACCGGTTGATCCGGTTGTAGTGCCGGCGTTCGCCGAGCAATGCCGGAAGATGATCGACGGCCTCAACATTCTCGGAGGACTCACATGAACGGCTCTTTCGAAAGATTCAACTTTCGCGCGAAGGCGGTCCTGTGCGTCTTGCCTGATGGCCGCGATGCATGTTGTTGTCGGCTGCGGCGGAGCCTCCGGTCTCTTGCCCGGCGGCGATTCGCAGATTCCATTGACGCCCGATCAGCCTTTGGCGAAGGCCCTGGCGGGGACTTCTGTTCTCCAACGCCACCGCGGTGGTTATCAATCCGGCGACCGGCCAGTTCGGGGTCGTTTTCCCCAATGGAACCGGGCAACAGATTTCCGGAACGATCAAATATGAAAACGGCCAGGCCCAGGTCAGTCGGCTTACGCGTCGCTGACGGGTCGAAATCCGTCACGATCACCTTCGGGGCTACAATCAGGAAATCACCAACATCGCCACGTCGGCGGGATTGGGCTGGCAACGATCGACCACAGCCGCCAAATCGGCGAACACCGCCGCGCCAACACACTGAATCGTATATGGCCGCCAACGCCGATCTCATCAAATACGCCCAGCAGTTGGATTCCGGGGGCGTGGTGCCCACGGACATCGGCCAACCCGTCGATGACGGCAGCGGCACTGTTCAAACGGTCAAGACCAACACCGCACCGACGCCGCTGGCGGCGGTGCTCGGGGCGATGATCTTTATCCCCTCAGCATCGGCGACGATCATCTTTATTCTCGAAGTCGTCGTGGCCATGAATTTTCTGGGTTTGCCTGATAGCAGTCAGCCCGTATAGAAGGGCCGCGCTATTTCTTGAAGAGAGGCCCCGGCTGCGGCTTCCGCGTTCTGTTCCACGACGATCGTGTTTTCGCCGTATTCGCTGCCGGGCAAAGGTCCTTGCCCGCCTTGCCCTTGCCGCCGGCGGCGCAGATCAGCTCCACTGTTTTCATCCGCACGCGCCGTCACGCGTTTGGCGATGGCCGCTAGATCGGCGGTGAGCTTCTCCTTATTGACGCGCGAGATCTCGTTGCACGAATTGGCACCAGTTCACCGATGTAAGCGCGTGAAGATGCTCCGCCGGTCGGTCTCGTAACGCTGTTTCTTGCGGCGATTGAGGTAGCGCCTGGAGTTTGCAACCGCAATCCTGCACCGGCGAGCTTGATCTCCTTGCGAATCTCGTCGTAATCGGCGATCGCCTCCTTGCCCTCGCTGGTGAACGGCACCCAGACGCTGGCCATGTGGACGAGGATCGCCAGCGGCCCTGCGGCAGGAGCTGCCCCGACGGTTGCGAGAGACCGTACCGCCGCCAGTCGATGTCGCAGCACCGCCTTAGAGATGCAGCAGGCCGAAAGTTGATGGAGCAGCGGCACGCACGATTGGCGAAGCCATAGAGCTTGGCCTGCGAGGTGGCGCGCGTTCTTCTGTCACGACGCTTGCCGCGGCGGACAACCGCCTCGGTGGCGGCCGACTCCTGTTCCACGGCGGCCGGATCGGGGCCCAATCTCGCTGCCGTACGCCAGGCCGACCTCGATCTGAAATGGATTGCCGCGATAGACCGATCGGGCTGCGCGTCGCGGCCGTGAAGAACTCCGCCTTCACGCCCTTGAGTAGCCCTGCGAGGATCTGGTCCGGACCGATCGGCGAGAAGACAATCCGTCGACGGTGAGCGGATCGGCGTCTCCTGCATTCGCTTTGTACAGCGTCTCGGCCTCATGCGTGCCGATCCGACGACGGCCGCGATGCGGCTGCCGATCCCCGCCTTGTCGCAGATGGTCGCAGCGACGCCGCTGCTCACCGCGGCTGAAACTCGCCGTGCAGGAATTGGGACATCGTGCCCGCCGCGGCTGTCCTTGAGCATCTTGATGAGCACGCCCGAGCTCGATGCCGTAGGGGTGCGGCTTGATCTCGATGGCCGGCGGCGGCGGCGACGTCTCGCTGCCGCGTGAGAACTCCACAGCCCGATGCCCTGGAATCGACGAACTCGAACCGCGCATGCGGTTGGCGATGCGCCGTCAGTTCGAAGATACTCATCGACCGACGCACGGCCCTTCTGGTAGGTCGCGACGAGTTCGATCTTGCACCTCCGTGCCGTGTGCCCATTCGACCTCGACGGTCGTGTCCTTCACGATCTGCGGATCGTTCGTCTTCGTGTTGATCTGCAATTCGTAGTAGTGAGCGTCAGGCGGCTGCCCGTCCGCGAGGTGATCCGCACGCTCTTGCCGGTCGTGAGCAGGCCGTACATGCCGGCGGCGGAGATGCCGATGCCCTGCTGACCGCGGCTCATCTTCAGCCGGTGGAACTTTGAGCCGTAGAGCAGCTTGCCGAAGATGTTGGGAATCTGGTTCTTGACGATGCCGCGGCCCGTTGTCGCGGACGGTCACGACGTATGCGGCTCCGCGTCGGTTTGCTCGATCTTGACGATAGAATGTCCGGCAGGATGCCTGCTTCCTCGCAGGCGTCGAGACTGTTGTCCACCGCCTCCTTGACGGTCGTCAGCAGGGCTTTGCGGCTTGTTGTCGAAACCGAGGAGGTGGCGGTTCTTGGCGAAGAACTCGGAGACGCTGATCTCCCGCTGGGCCTTGGACATCGACTCGGCCGTGGCGTATTTGCCGCCGTCTTGCGGCGTCCGGCCCCTTCTCCCTTCGAGGGAGAGTGGGTCGGGGGTGAGGCTCGACGTCGCAGCTGTGCCGCGGCTCTCTGCGGCTACGCTTTGACTTGCACTTCGTAGGCATAGGCGTCGCCTGGCCGGACGGCGAATCTTCCGGCGTGAACAATAACTGTAACTGACTGGCGTCTTTTCGCTTGGTCTTTGGAGGCTTGCGTCGCAGTCGCCATCCGTGGCTCCATTGGACCTAAGACGTTGGGTCCATCGGCGGTTCATCCTACAACTCTGGAGCCCGCTGACAAGGGCGGGCGTTCGATCAGCCCGACAATACTCTGTAATCCGTTCCCTGCGGCTGGTCGATAGCTCTGAAAAGTCCGAGGGCGTTCCTCGCCCATCCTTTTTCGGACTCCGGAGCTCCGGTCATGTTCGGTAAGCCGCGACGGGAAAACGAATTCACTCGCCGCCGCCGCGTCCCTGTACCAGCAAGGGCTCGCCGCTTTTGAGACGGGCCGATATTCAGAGGCCATCAGAAAACTCCTCGGCGATCGGCGAGGGGCGGAATCTGCGTCTACTACGCGCGGGTTCTACCTCGGCCAGGCCCATTTGCAACAAGGCCTTGTCGGCTTGTCGGCGAGCTGCTTATGCCGAGGCGGGCGCGGTGCCTTTTGCCGAAGCACGCCAAATTAGTCTCGCAATCGACCGGATTGTCGTCCCACCTGCGTGAGCGGTGCTACGTCGGTCAGGGTCGTTTGATCTGGTCGCCGCCGAGATGGAACAAGCGCTTGCCGTGAGCGAAGCCGATCGGTCGCTGTCGATCCGCCTCGCTCACGCCGCCTCAGTCCGCGACGGTCGACTCGCCCGCGCGATCGAAACCCTCGCTGGCGGCGTCAGATCGCCGCCGCGCCGCACCAGGCGAACTGCACTATCAACTCGGCATCCATGTACCTCCGCCGACGACTTTCGGCATCGCTGGCGGCGTTGCCGAGGCCAGTCCGCCTCGCACCGCTGCGATCCTGATGATCCATCGCCAGCTCGGCCTCGTGGCACGGCGACGCCGACCGACCATGCCGTCCGGCACCTGGCCACGGCCCAGCGGCTGTCTCCGCAGTGATGCGCTGCGGCGATGCTCCTGGCGATGGCTCGAAGCAGCCCGTGAAGTGAACAGAAGCGACTCGAAGCCGCTCCGCGCCACGCTGTCACTGGATAGCGATGACTGGGCCTCGATCTGCTCGGTGAGGTCGTCGTCAGGGACCTGATTTCGTCGAGGGCGTTCCTGAGCCTCCCGCCGTCGGAGGTCGACCCGCAGATTTTCGCAATGCTTGCGACGACGTTCGAGCGGGCGCGTTGGAACATCACCCCGCCTATGCGCCGATCTGCACTATCACCGTTCGCGCATCTGACTGACCGGCTGGGACAGGCCAGACGCCGCGATCGAAAGGCGCTACGCGCGCATCCAGATCAACCCGCGCTACGTGCAGGCCCTGATCCAGCTCGGCCGCCTCTTACTCACAAACGAAACCGCGAGGCCGAGCGATCCATCGCCCGCAAGAGGCCATCGACAGCGGCGGCGATTACCCCGACGCGTGCATTATCTGCTCGGCGAACTTCATCGCCGGGCGCGGCGATCGCAAGCGGCCTGCGTGCAATACCGCCGCGCGCTCAGGCATCAATTCGACACTACACCGCGCGGCCGAAGCGCAGCTTGAAGGCGGCCCCTGACCGCATGAGGAAGCGTCCGATGTCGTACCTCCTCGAACTCTTAGGCCGCGGTCTCATCGCCCACATGGTCGGCGCGCCTTCGACGCCGTCTTCGGCAAGGATACCGAGGGTACGCTGCCGGACCTCGTGCACGCGCGCCGCGGAACAGCCCGACGACGACGCCTTGCAGATTCATTTAGGCAGCCGATATCTCCGCACGGACAATCGGAGCGCGGCCAAAGGCGCTTTTCAATCGATCCTGACGCGAGAGCCGGAAATCTCATCGCGCGGCTCGGGCTGGCCTGCGCCTCGGACGAACTCGGTCAACTCGATTCCGCGGCGCTGAGCGCCACCGTCGCATCGCGCAAAGGCCGATCCCGTCAATCCCGCGATCCTGTTTTGCCTGGGCTATTGTGCATGAGCTGCCGCAGCGCGCGGAGGCCGGAGGCCGAGCAGTATTACCGCGACGCTTTGAAGATCTGCCCGACCCTGCGAAATGCCCGCAGCGCGCCTCGCTGCCATGGCCCTTCGCAAGGATCGTCCGGACGAGGCCATCGAGCGCTCATCAAACGCTGTGCGAACTCGACCCGCAGCACACCGACCTGCACCTGACGCTTGCCAATCTGCTCGTCAAGGCGAAACGCTATCAGGGACGCCATCGTTCGCATCTCGAGCACGCCCTGACGCTTGAGCGCGGACAGCTGGACGCGCGCACAACGACGCCGTCAGCGGCTTATGAAGAGGCGCCGGTCTGGTCCGCGGAGGCGATCGAGCACCTGCACCAGATGATCCAGCCGCGAGCCTGAGTCGGCGGATATCGCCTGCGCCTCGGCGATCTTTACGCCAAGATCGGCAACGACACTGGCCGCGACGGTCCACTACGAGAGCGCGCCATCCGCGCCTGCCCCGACTCACCCCGGAGGCGAACGTCAAACTTGGCACGCAGCATTTGCGGGGGCGGGCGGTTCGCCGACGCCGCTCAGTGGTTCTCGAAGCGCGCTGAAATCAACGATCGGCTGCTCTCGGCCTACGTCAGGCATCGGCGTGGCCCAGCACGCCCAGGGCAGCGACAAGGAGGCCAAGGCGTCCTTCGAGATGGCCCCGCAGTACGTGCCGAACAGCACGCTGCTTTTTTCTGAAGTCGCCCGGATGCACCTGAAGGCCGCCGCCAGCAAGAAGCCAACCGGTATCTCAACCCCGCCCCTCAATGAGCCAACTTTCCGGATCAACGGCCCGCGACCTGATTTCGCAGCAGATCGACCGGCTGAACGAGGCGGTCGACCACAGAACCCCAACCACGCTGACACTGCACTTCATCGCCCCGGCCTATTGCATCGCAATCGCGGCCAGATCGAGGACGCGATCAATTCCTTCCGGAAGGCGCGACGACGATCAACCCGTCGTACATGAAAGCATGCCGCTGAGCTCGGCCTGGCCCTCGGCGAGATGGATCGGATCGATTTCGAGGCGGTCGCGGTTTTCGGGATGCTGGATCAGGCGCTGGAGGTCCGGCCGACTGTCTCGATCCTGCATTATCAAGCCGGTCTCACCTCTCGCCAGCCCAGCGGCATCGCTTCGGAGATGGCAGTAGGAACACTTCGATCGCGCCGTCGCCAGCTGAATCCCCGCAACGTGCCCTTCCAGGCCAACTCTCGCTCGCGCGGCAAAACATGGGCCTGATCGACCGCCGCAATGGGCGGCTTGGCAAGTGGTCAGCGATCTCGCCGCCCCCTGACTCACCGCACGGCAAGGGGCAGGCCCGTAAGGCAGCGCGGCTCGGCCAGCGGCCGCTGCGATAAGTCACACTTCAATTTGAGTCAAACAGTGGTTTCGGCGAAATCAACCAGCTAGAAGTTCGGCCGCTTGCGCGGCCCCAGCGCCCTGCGGTTTCCGAGCTTGGCGAGGCGCGGACTTCGATTGTGGCGCAGGACGCGCTCCTTGCTGATGCCCAGTTCCCGGCGCCGATCTCGTCGTCAGGCGTTGCAGCCAGCGTATCTCTGACGGCCTGGCCGGAGCCGAAGTGTCTCTGGAGGATCACGCGTTCACGCTGCTCCCAGCGATTATCAGAATCCGTCGGCCAGGCCGCGAGTTTCAGGCTCTCGACCGGGCGCGGCCTTTCTCGCCAGCAGTTCGCCGGTTATCGCCAGCACTTCGTCGCGACCGGTCACGGAAGCGGTCCACGTGCGACAATCCCCGTCGGGCACGCTTCGCGCGAGAAGCCGCGGGTCATCGCGCCATGTTGCGCCAGGGTGCTGAATCGGAAAACCCCGGGCATGAGTACACGCCCTTGCCGGAGCAGCCGCCCGCACCAGCCGTCAGTGCTCTTCCGCCGCGCGATGAGTCTGGAAGAGAGCCACCAGATGGATGGCCGAACGTGTGACGCCGGGGCCACGTTTCTGCGACGAGGCGAAGATTCGCCTGAACGGATGCGCGTTTCTTCAATTGGCCACGCGTCCATTTTCCTCAACGGCTGGATGTCCGCCGCCATTGCATTCATCCTGGGCGGCTCATCCGGCGGCGTTGGCCTCGACGATGGAGAAGGAAATTCATGCGGAAAGATCGACTCACTCCTCGCGGATAACGGGGATGTCTTGTAAAGTTCCGTGGGCGGGGACCTCGCTCGGTCGGCGAAAGCGTGACGTCGACCGGTGATTGCCGCTTTCAGCTGAAGGCTTGAGATCGTGGAGAATCTGCTGCTCGGCATGCCGCGTCAAACGGCTCGTTATGGATGTAAGTGATGATCAGCTCGCCAGGCGAATTCAGCGGCAGGCCTGAGTAAGTAGGCAGCG
>ERZ1370068.8697-contig-7531_pt1 | contig 23492 bp, 32 predicted proteins | sample MGYA00561227_ERZ1370068 | MGnify/ENA primary metagenome ERZ1370068 (study PRJEB38410, sample SAMEA6850437) | metagenome | study: Metagenomic assessment of the ecological functions of the soil: analysis of the soil microbiota associated with the...
GTCGGGCTCGAGAGATCGCGCCAGACCCCTGTGCAAAAGCCATCAATATTTTACGCGATTCCTTACGCCCCAGATGGCCTTTCGTGACGAAAAAGCTTACGTGGCATCCCCGTTGCTCCTTCGTGGCGCGTTCCCTGGCAAGAAGGTCGATGGAGGTCGCATGACGCCAGAGCCTGCCCGCGCCAGCGACGAAGTGCTCAGGCGAGTCAGGGAGAGTTCTAGAGATGCCCGGTTTGCGCCTCACCGAGGCGCAGGCGCGGACGACTGTGGGGTCTCGACGCCGTATCGTGCGGCGCGCTGTTGGGGGCCCTGGTCGATGCCAAGTTTTTGTTTCGGACGCAGCGGACGGTGCGTTCATGCGCGTGGGAGCACGCGATGCCTTTCAAGGCGACGTTGAAGCCACGCTCGAAGATCGCCGCCGCATGAAGAGAGAGTTTCCTCCAAATGGAGGAATCCCGCCCGTCGGCTGGATCGCAAGTCTTGCCTTTGAGCCGTCAGCCAGCCGGCAGAACCTCCTTCCGCCTAAACCCGGGCGGCCGACCTTCGGGTCGCCGCCCGCGGCCAAACCTCTAAAAGCAACAGCAGATCGCGTCGGTCATCGTCCGAGGCAGGAATGCTCGGCGAATTCGGCGGGCTCTGCGGTTAGTCTTCTTTACGTGCGGCTGCTCCTCGCGACGACCCAACCGCGGCAGCAGGTGCGCGAGATCCGTCAGCTCCTCGACGGCGTCCGCTGCGAGCTGGTCTCGCTCGACGAATGGCCGAACGTCATCGCGCCCGAAGAAACCGGCCGCACGTTCGAGGAGAACGCCCGCGCGAAAGCGCGCGTACGCGGCCGCGACCGGAGAGCTGACCGTCGCCGAAGATTCTGGCCTCGAGGTCGACGCGCGCTCGGCGGCGCGCGCCCGGAATTCTCTCGGCCCGGTCAGTGGCGAGGACGCGACATATCCGGAGAAGTTCGCATTGATTTACGACGCGCTGCGCGCGAACGACGCGGCCGACAGCACTGGCGCGATTTGTTTGTGCGCTCGCTTTCGTCAAGGATGGACGCGTCCTCTTCGAAACACGGGGGACCGAATCGAAGGGCGGATCGCACCCGCGCCGAAAGGGAGCAGCGGGTTCGGCTACGATCCGATCTTCTTTTATCCCCCCGTTCGAGCGGACGCTCGGCGAGGGTGACCGAGGAAAAGTCGGCCGCGGTGCAGCCATCGCGTCGCGTTTCCGTGCGCTGCGCCTACCTGACGGCGTCCGCCGCCGAACAGCGGTTTCCAGCCGCGGGATTCGCCGCTGGCCGCCGAGAAAATCCTTAGAGGATTCGGGATTCGGGATTCGGGATTCGGGGTTCGGGGTTCGGGATTCGGGATTCGGGATTTGACGTTGCCGAATCCCAAATCCCAAATCCCAAATCCAAGTCCCAAATCCCTTCCATCGTCCAGACCAGCGTGTCCCCGCGCCACCGCCGCTCGTGATCAGAGCAGCCATGTCTTGCGATCCAAGCCGCCGCCGTATCCGGTCAGCGAACCGTTCGATCCGATGACGCGGTGGCATGGGACGATGATCGCGATCGGGTTCGCGCCGTTGGCCGCGCCGACCGCGCGCGACGCGCCCGCCGATCCCAGCTGTTTCGCGATCGCGCGTAGCTCATCGTCTGGCCGGCAGGAATCTCGAGCAGCGCCTGCCAGACGCGCTTCTCGAATCCGGCGCCGTGCATGTCGAGCGGCAGATCGCCGAGGTCGCGCCCGCGCCGCCGAAGTCGACGTCGCCAGCCACGCCCGCGTTCGCGCGAATGTGCCCGTGTCCGTGTCGACGATCTCGTGCGGCGGAAACCAGCGGCGGAGACGGGCGTTGAGCCGGGTCAGCCGCGCCTGGCCGGCCGCGGCATCGCGCACCGGACCCGAGCGCTTCCGCACCTCGACGAATTCCAGCGCGCAGAGTCCGGCGTCGGAAGCGAGTGCCAGCATCTCGCCGAGCGGAGTGGCGATGGTCGTGCGTGCCAGTTGCATGACCGTCGCGGCCTTCAGGTACGGAACCGCGCTCTCCAGCTGCGCGGCGCGGCTCGGCACGAGGTGACCGACGATGGCGCGCTGCTTCTCGACCAGCTGGTTGATGCCGGCGTCCGCCAGATCCAGCAGCTGCAGCAGCGCGTCGCGTCCGAACGGATCGGCTTCCGCCGTCCCCTGCACCTCGATGAACCGTCCGTCGCCGGTCTTGACGATGTTCATGTCGACGTCGGCGCGGCGAGTCGTCGTCGTAGGCCAGATCGAGCAGCGGCTCGCCGTCGACGATGCCGACGCTGATCGCGGCGACGTAGTCCGACAGCGGAATGCGTCTTGATCGACGTCGCGCTCGCGCAGCTTCTCGAGCGCGAGCGCCAGCGCGACGAAGCGCGCCGGTGATCGACGCCGTCCGCGTGCCGCCGTCGGCCTGGATGACGTCGCAGTCGATCCAGATCGTCCGCTCGCCGAGCGCCGGCAGGTTCGTCACCGAGCGCAGCGACCGGCCGATCAGCCGCTGGATCTCCTGCGTGCGGCCGCCGACCTTGCCGGTCGACGCCTCGCGCTGCGTGCGCGTGCTGGTCGCGCGCGGCAGCATGCCGTACTCGGCGGTCACCCAGCCTTTGCCGGTGTTGCGCAGGAACGGCGGCACGCGATCCTCGACGCTCGCCGTGCAGATGACCTTCGTGCGGCCGGCTTCGATGAAGCACCGATCCCTCGGCGTGCAGCAGGTAGTTGGGGCGTGATGGTCGTGTCGCGAAGTTGGTTCGGCGGGTCGTTGATCAGATCGCATCGTCGCGTCATTGTACTCAGTGCGAGGTTCTTCGCAAGAGGCCGCCGCAGGTCGACGTGGCCCAGCGAGCGTGTCGACCTCCTTGCCGTCGACGAGGACCTGCACCGACGGTGACCGCCGGGAGGTTCGCGGTCAGCGCGTTGACGATCGTGTAGACCGTGAGCAGCTCGTTGGCGGTCCCGCCCGGATGCTGCGGACACGACGTCGCGGCTCAGATCGACGAACGCCTGACCGCTGCTCGGTGAGGAACAGCGCGCGCTGAGCGTCGTGCCCGTGCGGCACGGCCGACACGAGCGGCTCGGCCGACCGGAGCCGATCTGCGCGGCGATGATCTCGCGCGCCTGCTCGGCGGCGCTGTCGGCAAACGCGACGTCGCGCTCGACGCTCGGTCAGCCTCGTGCCGTCGTCGCTGACGTAGAACAGCCGCGCCTTGATCTTGCGTCCGGGCGGCGCGGGCGCGGCCGGCGACGGCGCCGCCGCCGTCGCGCGGTGGCGTCGCCAGCGCGGCGGGGCCCGGATGACGAGCACGACCACGACCACCGCGAGACACCGCGACAGACCGCCATGCCGGCGAACGAGCAGCCCGCGGCGGGCGCATCAGTGCGTCGCGCCCGACGCCAGCGCGTCACGGAACTGGACGATCGCTGTCGTAGATGCGCCTGCACGAACGCGTTCTGAAAGGCGTCGCCGGTGATCAGCTTTTCCTGCGCGGCGTTGGTCAGGTAGCCCATCTCGATGAGGACCGCCGGGCATGTTCGCCGATTCGAGCACGCGCAGCGGCGCGCGATCGATCGCGGGCTCGGCGAGCGGGATGCGGCCGCGGAACTGCTGCTCGAGGATGGCGGCCAGCGTCGTGGACTGATCGATGTGACGTGTCTGCGCCAGATCCCAGCGGACCAGCTCGATGTCGCGCAGCCCGCCGCCGAACGTCGGCAGCCGCTCGGCGCCGCTCGACGCCGCGGCCTGGCGCGCCGCTTCGTCGAACGACGGCGCAGAAGATCGACGCGCCGCTCGCCGATCGCCGGAACGATGCGTTCGGCATGCAGGCTGATGAACAGGTCGGCTTTGTTGTTGTTGGCGATCGCCGTCCGCTCGTCGATCGGGACGTTGCGATCGTCGTCGCGGGTGAGCAGCACGCGGATGCCGAGCCGCCCCTCGATCGCGGCCTTCACGCGCCGCGACGACGACTGAGCGTCAAATCCTTTTCCTTCGCGCCGCCCGCGCCCTTCACCCCTTCGTCGTCGCCGCCGTGACCGGGGTCGATGGTGATCGTCCGGATCGACGCCGACGGCGGGTTCAGCGCCGAGCGGCAACTCGGTCGGCGCAGGCCGCGGCAGGTCGGGCGCTGGCGCGGGCGTCGGCGCCGGCGCCGCCGTGTCGGTCGAGCGCCGCGATCACGTCGATGACCAGCCGCGTCGTCGTGTCGACCGGCTGCGCGGCGGCCTGAAGCCGGCGAACTTCGGTCCGAGGTCGACGCCGAGCGTCGTCGCGTCGACGATGCGGACGCCCTGGACGAGATCCTGATTGGCGGGCGACTGCAGCGGCGGCGTCGCGATGTCGAGCGAATCGGCCTCGAACTTGATGGTGAGGTGCTCGGCCGTCCTGACTGACGGTGCTGTGTGGCGCGCGGCGTGGCATCGACGGTCAGGCGGCTGCCGGAGCCGACCGGGTCGTAGCGGACCGTTACGCGCGGCACGCGGACATCGCCGACGATCAGCAGATGTGAAGGCTTGCGCAGGTCGAGCCGCGAGTCGTAAATCGGCGCCAGTGCGCGGCTGATGAATTCGAGCGGCACGAGCCAGCGCCCGCTGCGGCGCGCTGCGGCGCGGCGGGCAGAGAGATCGAGACGTCCCGACACGGACGCCAGCGTCTGGTCGGGCGTCAGGACGATCGTTTTACCTTTGTAGGAAACGGTCACCGCCCCAAACGATTCCTCGTGGACCGCAAGCTGGAACAACCGCAGCGAGGTCGTCGAGGCCGATGAACTCTGGTCGCCGAGCCGATCCAATCGTGAGCGGGCGGCGGCCGTCCTTTGACAAAAGCGTCAGCGACGGGGGTGCCGCGCTCTGGCTCAGCAGGCCGATGGCGAGCGAGAGCGAACAAACAGCGGGGAGAAATGGAAGCGAACGCGCGTTCAATGGAGGATCTCGGGCCCCGAGATCCCCCATTGTATCTAATCGATGATGCGGCGAGCGGCCGTCAGCCCGATGATCAGGAACACCAGGAACAGCAACAAGAACAGCGCCGCCAGGAACTTGGCAATACCGAACGCCGCGCCGGCGATCGTCGTCGGAACCCAAGCAGGACGGCGATGATCCCGATGACCAGGAATACCAGCGCCATGTGAAGCATGACCCCAAACCTCCGGTTGGGTTTCACTGCGAAACACGTGCCGACTACCGATGAGGTCACAAACGGCTGGGTTCAACCTCGCGGTCTGTCTTGGCGTTTCTGAAGTTGAGGCACAATCGCCGCGTATGGATTCGTATCTCCAGGCCGCCATCGAAGAAGCGGAGCGCGGCCTGGCCGAGGGCGGCATTCCGATCGGCGCGGTGCTCGTGCATCGCGACCGCGTGCTGGCGCGCGGACACAACCGCCGCGTGCAGCAGGGCAGTGCCGTGCTGCACGGCGAAATGGACGCGCTCGAGCGCGCCGGCCGACGAACCGCGTCGGTGTATCGCGAGTGCGTGATGTATACGACGCTGTCGCCGTGCGCGATGTGCAGCGGTGCGATTCTTCTTTACGGGATTCCTCACGTCATCGTCGGCGAGAACCGCACGTTCATGGGAGAAGAAGAGCTGCTGCGCGGCCGAGGCGTTCGCGTCGACGTCGTGCAGGACGAACGCTGCATCCGCCTGATGACCGACTTCATCGCCGCGCACCCGCATCTCTGGTACGAGGACATCGGTCAATAGGAGTCAGCGCCCAGATCAATGGACTGGCCGCCAGGGAATATCTTGCGATCGTGGTGGATTACGTTGCAGGACGGATGTGGAACGACCTTGACGATCACGGCATCAGACATGCCGTGATCGTCGATCCTGTCACTGGCTGATCAGCGAACGTGGACCTGCAGCGTTTGCCCCGGCTGCACGTTCACGTCGTACTGCAGCGGCGGCACACCGGGCGCGCGAACCTCGATGTGGTGCGCGCCGGCTTCGAGATTCAATTGCTGGAACGTCCCGTCGTAGTCGTCGACGATGCCAGCGCACGCGCCGTCGACGAACACCTGCGCGCTTCGCGGCGCGCCGAGAACCCGGACGCCGCCGCATGCGTAACCGCCACCGCCACCACCGCCGCCGTAGCTCGCCGCCGGATAGGCGCACCGCCGTAGGCGTATGGGTAAGCCGGGTAGCCGCATGCGGTACGGGTAGCCGTAGTACGGATAGGGATAGGCGGAGCGGTACGGGTGAATGCGGATAGCCGTAGCTGAAGCCGACGGCGAAGGGATAACCAAAACCCGCATAGAAGCCGACGCTGAACGACGAATGGTGCGGTGCACCGTAGCCGTAATAGGGGCGGTAGCCGCGGTAGTAGTTGCTGCCGTAGTAGCCGCGCGGCGCCGCATGCCGCGGGCCGCCGGCGACAACCGCTCCGCCGCGAACCACGCCGCCGCGAGGCACTGCAGTAGCCGCCGCCGGCGACCCGGACGACCTCCGGCCGGACGGCGCGCCGCCACCAGCGGATCGGCCGCCGCCGCCGCCGCCGCCGCCGCCGCGCGAGCGACCTTGCGCATCGACGTCGGCAACCGACACGGCGAGGCATAACACGGACGAGAACAACACGACGGTAAATCGCGAGTAGCTCATAAGAGAACCCACTACTCAGGCGGACTGGGCTGGCGTCTCGAATTCTAACGCACTATCAGGCTTGGGGATAGTAGCGAACCAGCCATTCCGCGACCATGCACGGTTTCTCACTCGCCTCGCGTTCGACGGTGATCGTCCAGGTCGCCTGAGATGGCGCCGCCGCGTGCTCGACCGCCGTCGGGGTGAAACGTCCGCGAATGCATGCGCCGGACGGCACCGGCAGCGATGAACCGGACGCGGTTGAGGCCGTAGTTGATCGCCATCCGCAGGCCGCGCGATCGGATCGCCTCGCGCATCAGCGTGCTCACCAGCGACAGCGTCAGGAAGCCGTGCGCGATCGTCGTCTTGTATGGTGATTCCGCTGTCCGCGCGCGCCGCGATCGACGTGAATCCACTGGTGATCGCCGGTCGCGTCGGCGAACTGCTGGATGCGTTCCTGCGCGACCGGAAGCCAGTCGCCGACCGCAATCTCCTGGCCGACGCGATCGGCGAGTGCGTGAACGTCGAGCTCGATCATGGGCGCTCGCAGGGCGGGCCGTTCAGGCCGCCTCATGCCGTGACTGCCGCATCCGTAAAAGCCTCGGCCTTCGGCGACCAGCTTCTCGAGCAGCGGCGCCGGCTCCCAGTAGTCGCCGAACCGCGCGCGATATTCGTTGACCCGCGTCAGCACCGTCGCGAGGCCGACCGTGTCGGCGTAGAACATCGGCCCGCCGCGGTGGCGCGGGAAGCCGAAGCCGTAGCACGTAGATGATGTCGATGTCGCCGGCGCGCGTCGCGTAGCCTTCCTCGAGCACGCGCGCGCCTTCGTTGGCGAGCGCCGTCGTGATCCGCGCGACGATCTCCTCGTCGGCGATCGGCGCGCCGCGTGATGCCGCGCTTCGCCGCCGCCTCGCTCGGCGAGCTGATCGATCAGCGGATCGGCGATGCGGTTGCGGCTGCCGGGCGCGTCGTAGCGATACCAGCCGGCGCCGGTCTTCTGGCCGTAGCGGCCCATCTCGAACAGGCTGATCCGGAATCGTCCGACTGCGGTCCTTCCGCGCGCGTCTTGCCGATCGACTTCAGATACTGCCGGATGCGCGCGCCGACGTCGATGCCGGCGATGTCCTGCATGCCGTACGGGCCGACCGGCAGGCCGAACTCGGTCAGCACGCTGATCGATCTGCTCGACGCTCGCGCCCTCCTCGAGCAGCAGATAGGCCTCGCGCATGTAGTAGGCGAGCATCCGGTTCGCGACGAACCCGAAGCAGTTGCCGACGACGACGCCGACCTTGCCGAGCTTCTTGGCCAGCTTGAGCGACGTCGCGATGACCTCCTTGCTCGTCTCGCGTCCGCGGACGATCTCGAGCAGCTTCATCACGTTCGCCGGGCTGAAGAAGTGATGGCCGAGCGACCTGCGCCGGCCGGCCGCTCGCGCGCGCGAACTCGTCGATGTCGAGCGTCGACGAGTTCGACGCGAGCACGCAGTCGGGCCGCGTCACCTTGCCGAGCTCGGCGAACGTCGCCTTCTTCAGATCCATGTTCTCGAACACCGCCTCGACGACGATGTCCACGCTGATCGAAGCCGTCGTAGCGTCGTCGTCGGCGTGATCGAGCGCCATCGTCTGCTCGACCTGCTCGGCGCGTCATCTTGCCCTTCGACATCGTGACGCTCGTAGTTCTTGCGGATCGTCGCGAGGCCGCGATCGAGCGCCGCCTGATCGACTTCCTTGAGCAGGACCGGAATGCCGGCGTTGCGCGTAGGTCATCGCGATGCCGCCGCCCATCGTGCCGGCGCCGACGACCGCGGCGCGCTTGATGTCTTTCGCCGGCGTGTCCTTCGGGACGTCGGGCACCTTGGCGACCTCGCGCTCGGCGAAGAACAGATGACGGAGCGCCTTCGACTCGGTCGAGACGACGCAGTCGGCGAACAGTTCGCGCTCGCGAATCGATCCGGCGTCGAACGCGCCTGCGAGCCCGGCTTCGATGGCGCTCGACGGCGGCGTAGCGGCGCCTGCAGTCCCTTCGGCCGTCTTCTTCGAGCGACGCGCGCATCGCCGCGCACGCTTCGAGCCCGGCTTTCGTCTGCGTCGTCGCCCGATCGGCGATCTCGCGCGCCTTGCGGATCTCGCGCGCCTTGCGCCTTCGACTTCGCGAAGTCGATCGATCGCGCGCACGAAGCCTGCGCGGTCCTGGACGGCAGATCGACGACGTGATCGATGATGCCGGCCGCCGGCGCCGTCGGCGCGGGAACCGGCTTGCCGTCGGTGCACATCTCGAGCGCCAGCTTCGCGCCGGCGAGACGCGGCAGCCGCTGCGTGCCGCCGGCGCCGGGAATGATGCCGAGCAGCACTTCGGGCTGGCCGACCTGCGCGTCCTTGCGTCGCGACGCGGAAATGACACGCCTGCGCGACCTCGAGCCCGCCGCCGAGCGCGTTGCCGTGGATCGCGGCGACGAGCGGCTTGCGCGCGTCCTCCATCCGCTTGAGCAGCGCGTGCGTGCCGGCGGATCGCGCCATCGAGTCGGTCGCGCGTCTTCAGCGTGTCGAACACCTTGATGTCCGCGCCGGCGATGAACGTCGTGCCGGCGCCGATGAGGACGATCGCGTCGGCCGCCGGATCGGCCGACGCGCGCGCGACCGCCTCGATCGATCGCCTGCCAGACCGCCGGGCTCGAGCGCGTTGACCGGCGGGTTGTCGATCGTGATGACCGCGACACCGTCTCTGATTTCGTAGCGGACGAGATCCGGCATGGCAGCTCTCGTTGTCGGCGGCTGAAGGTCCGCGCTTGCACTCATGGGGCGGTCTTCAGCCCCGCCGTGCTATGGCTCCAACGTTCCGCGCGGCGGTTCGACGACGATGCAGGTCGTGGTGCCGTGGGCGTAGAGCTTGCCGTTCGTGATCGACGATGCGTCCCTCTGACGTCGCCGTGCGGCCGCCGACGTGCACGACCGATGCTTCGCAGCGCACCACTCCGGCTTCCTTCGTCAGCGGCCGCGTCAGGTTGACCTTCAGCTCGAGCGTCGTGAACGCGCCTGCCGACCGGCATCGCCGAGTTGATCGCGCAGCCGAGCGCCGTGTCGAGCAGCGTCGCCGCGAAGCCGCCGTGCGCGACGCCGGTGCCGTTGTAGAAGCGCTCGTCGGCAGTCGCCGTGAAGACGACGCGTCCTTCCTCGACGTCGACGAGGCGGATGCCGAGCAGCTTCGAGCATCGGCGGCGGCGGCACCTCGCCGGCCAGCATCTTCCTGAAGTAGTCGAGGCCGCTCAGGCCCTGACGGTGTCGGTGATCGTCATGGCGTCGCCGGCGGAGGTGCATCTGTTCGGCGGCGGCGTGCTCGTCGCGCAGCACGCGATACAGGATCTTGCCGACCGCGCTCATCGGCAGCGTGTCGCGGATTTCGATCTGCCGCGGCACCTTGTACTCGGTCAGGCTCGTCGCGGCAGTGGGCGATCAGATCGTCGGCGGTCGCCGTCGTGCCCGGCTTGAGCGCGACGCAGGCCTTCACGATTTCGCCGTGATACGCGATCGGGCACGCCGATCGCCGCGGCGAGGCGCACCGCCGGATGCGCGTAGAGCACCGCCTCCACCTCCGACGGATAGACGTTGAAGCCGTCGACGATGATCATGTCCTTCTTGCGCTGGACGATCGAGGTGTAGCCGTCCTCGTCCATGCGCGCGATGTCGCCGGTGTGGAACCAGATGCGGCCGTCGGCGTGCGTGCGCAGGACGTAGCGCGCTCTCCTCGGGCTTGTTCCAGTAGCCCTTCATCACCTGCGGGCCCGCGATGCACAGCTCGCCGGCTTCGCCGAACCGGCAGCTCGCGCGTCCCGCTTTCGACGTCGACGACCTTCATGTCGGTGTCGGGAAACGGCAGGCCGATCGTGCCCGAGCTTGCGGAATGCCAGCTGCGGTGTCGAGTGCGTGACCGGCGACGTTTCCGACAGGCCGTAGCCTTCGTTGAGCGGCCGGCCGATGCGCCGCTCGAACTCGTCCATCACCTCGACCGGGCAGGCGCGCCGCCGCTGTTGAACAGGCGCACGTGCTCGAGGCCGAACTCGTCGACCTTCGGATGGTTGAGCAGCGAGACGAACACCGTCGGCACGGCTGGGAAGTAGGTCGGACGGAAATCGCGAATCGACGTCGAGGACCTGCTCGGGATCGTATTTCGGATGAATGATCTGCAGCGCGCCGACCCGCAGGCCGACCATCATGCAGACCGAGAAGGCGTAGATGTGGAAGTACGGGATGACGACGAGATAGCGCTCGTTGCCGTTGAGGATGTACGACGGATTGGTCCACGACTCGGTCTGGACGACGTTCGACCAGATGTTGCCGTGCGTCAGCATCGCGCCCTTCGGCGTCCCGGTCGTCCCGCCGGTGTATTGCAGCACCGCCAGATCGTCCGAATGTATCTGATCATGAAGAGCCTGACTCCAGCCTGACTTCAGCCTGACTTCAGCCTGACTCGAGACAAGGTGACAGGGCCAGCGTCCGGCGACCTCGGGCGGTGCGCCGCTGCTGCGCCGAGTATTCCGCCAGCGACGTCACGATCATCTGCTCGATCGACGTCTGATCGCGGACGCCGAGCACGAGCGGCGCGAGCGCATCGAGCGTGATGAGCGAGCACGCGCCCGAGTCGATCGCGACGGTCAGGAACTCGCGCGCGTGTATAGCTCGGGTTGATGTTGACGACGATCGCGCCGAGCCTGCAGGATCGCGAACGCCGCGATGATGTACTGCGGGCAGTTGGGCAGCATGATGCCGACGCGATCGCCCTTGACGATGCCGATGCGCGCGAGCGACGCGGCCAGCGCGTCGGACTGCCGCTTCAAATCGAGGAACGTCAGCTGCGCGCCGAGGAACTGCGTCGCCGGACGATCGGGACGTTCGAGCGCGGCGAGGCTGAGGAGCTCGGCCAGCGATTGTCCCGGATACGACAAGTTCGAGCGGACCCAGTAGTCGTAGTGCTTCAGCCACGGCCGTGCCGCGTACGGCGATTCAGTAGTCACGCGATGGTCCGTCCTCCGTCGACGACGATCGTCTGACCGGTGATGTAGTTGGAGGCGTCGGCGGCGAGAAACACGGCGACGCCCTTCAGCTCGCCGGCGTCGCCGACGCGCGGGATCGGGCTCGTCGCCTTGATCGCCGGCTCGCTGATCTCGATCGCGCCGTCGGCGAGACGCGAGTGGAAGAAGCCGGGCGCGATCGCGTTGACGCGGATGCTCTGCCGGCCCCACGAGGCGGCGAGCTCGCGCGTCAGCCCCATCAGTCCGGCCTTGGTCGCGGCGTACGGCGCGTAGTGCGGGCCGTGCACCGACGCGTGCAGCCCGGCGATCGACGCGACGTTGATGATGCGGCCCGTAGTTGCTGCTTCAGCATCTCGCGGCCGGCGGCCTGCGCGAACAGAAACGCGCCGGTGAGGTTGACGTCGACGACCTTCTGCCACTTGTCGAGCGGCAGTTGCTCCGGCTCGGCCGCCCAGGTCACGCCGGCGTTGTTCACCAGGATGTCGATCCGGCCGAACGTCGCCATCGTCTCGTCGACGACCGCCTGGACGTCGGTCGGCCTTCGAGACGTCGCACAGCATGCCTTCGACGCGAAAGCCGCTGCGCGCGCATCGCGTCGACCGTCGGCGTGAGCCACTCCTCGCGGCGCGCGCAGAGCATCAGCGACGGCGCCGGCCTCGGCGAGGCCTTCGGCCATCTCCTGAGCCCGAGGCCGCGCGATCCGCCGGTGACGATCGCGACGCGGTCGCGCAGGGAGAACAATTCGTTGATGGTGGGCACGATTGCAGGCTTATACTTCCCAGCCTCGATGTCAGCAGTCAACAATGACGCAAACTCAGGCGACGCTCACCGGCGGACAGTTTCTCACCACCGACGTGCGACCCGACGAGATGTTCGTCCGCGAGGATCTGACGCGAAGAGCAGCGGCATGTTCGGCCAGACCGCGGCCGAGTTCATGCAGAAGGAAGTGCTGCCGGTCGTCGAGCGGCTCTATCACGCACGACTGGCGATCTCACGCGCGCAGCTGCTGCAGCAAGGCGAGCGAGCTCGATCTGCTGCGCCTCGAGATTCCGCCGGCATACGGCGGCCTCGGCCTCGATCTGATCAGCGCCGCGTACGTCGGCGAGCAGATCGCGCATGAACCCGTCGTTCGGCGGATCGCTCGGCGCGCACACGTCGATCGGCACGCTGCCGCTCGTCTACTTCGGCACCGACGAGCAGAAGGCGCGCTACCTGCCGCGGCTGGCGAGCGGCGAGCTGATCGGCGCCTACGCGCTGACCGAGCCGCAGTCGGGATCCGACGCGCTCGCGCGCGCGCACCACGGCGACGCTGACGCCCGACGGCCGGCACTACGTGCTCAACGGCCAGAAGATGTGGATCACCAACGGCGGCTTCGCCGATCTGTTCACGATCTTCGCGAAGGTCGACGGCGACAAGTTCACGGCGTTCCTGGTCGAGCGCGCGATGGGCGTGGTCAGCGGGCGCGACGAGATCAAGCTCGGGCTCGACGGCTCGTCGACCACCGCGCTGATGCTCGACAACGTCAAGGTGCCGGTCGAGAACGTGCTCGGCACGATCGGCCAGGGCCACAAGGTCGCGTTCAACGTGCTGAACTTCGGCCGCGTCAAGCTCGGCGCGCGCAACATGTCGGGCGTCAAGCTGGCGCTCGGCCACGCCGTGAGCTACGCGAAGGAGCGGCGGCAGTTCGGCAAGGCGATCGCCGAGTTCGGCCTGATCAAGCAGAAGCTCGCCGGGATGGCGATCCGCGGCTTCGTCGGCGACGCGATGTCGTACCGCACGCTCGGCGACGTCGATCGCGCGCTCGCAGTCGGTCGATCGCGACGACGGCCGCGAGCGCGTGCTGAAGACGATCGAAGGCTTCGCCGTCGAGTGCTCGATCAACAAGGTCTGGACCAGCGAAGCGCTCGCCTGGGCGGTCGACGAGGCGATGCAGGTGTTCGGCGGCAACGGCTACTCGCGCGAGTTCCCGGTCGAGCGGATGTATCGCGACGCGCGCATCACGCGCATCTACGAGGGCACGAACGAAATCAACCGGATGCTCATCCCGGCGCGGCTGCTGAAGCAGTCGCCGCGTCGCTGTTCACCGCCGACGCGGCGCGACGCGGTCGCGGATCGACTCGAGCCGTCGCGGACCGTCGCGGCCGAGCGCGACGTCGTCGCGCGACGCAAGCGGCTCGCGATCGCGCTGCTCGGCCAGGCCGCGGCGACCTACGGCGACGCGCTGCAAGGACGCGCAGGAAGTGCAGGCGCAGATCGCCGACGTCGTCATCGAGGCCTACGCGATCGAGAGCGGCGCTGTCGCGCGCGGAAAAGCTGCGCCGCGCGGCGACAGCCGCGCCGCGCTGGCGCGCCGATGTCGCGCGTGTCTACACCGAGCGACGCCGCCGATCGCATCGCGCGCGGCGTCGAGGCAGGTGGTCGCCGCGCTGGCGCCGCGCGGCGTCGAGGCCGCCGCGCTGCGCGGCACTGCGTCGCCGCCTGGCGCGCATCGCGCTCGCGGCGTCGATACCGATCGCGGATCGCGGCGCGGCGGCGCGATCTGCCGAGCGCCGTCGATCGGTGGCTGAACGGCATCCGTTCTGAACGCGCGATGTCAGCAGCGGCTCGAGCGGATCACGTGGCCCCAGGCGCGGTGTTCGCGCTCATCGTGCTGTTCGCGATCAACCTGATGAACTTCTTCGACCGCCAGATCATCGGCGGCGTCGGCGAAGGCATCCGCCGCGAGTGGGCGCTCAGCGACACGGCGCTCGGCCTGCTCGGCACCGTGTTCACGCTGCTGTATGCGCGTCGTCGGCCTGCCGCTCGGCCGGCTGTCGGACACGGAACGAGCGCCGCACGATTCTGCGCCGGCGGCGTGTTCTGTCTGGAGCCTGCTGACCGCGCGCGTCGGGTCTGGCGCGCAGCTTCTCGCAGCTGATCGTCGCGCGCCTCGGCGTCGGCGTCGGCGAAGCGACCTGCTCGCCGGCGTCCACCTCGCTCATCGGCGATCTCTTTCCCAGCCGACGCGCGCGCGCGCGCCGTCGCGATCTGGATGCTCGGCCTGCCGCTCGGCCTCGGCCTCGCCAACGGCGCCGGCGGATGGATTCTGCAGAACTGGGGCTGGCGCAACGCGTTCTACATCGCGGCGGTGCCCGGCATCCTCTGCGCGGTCGCCGCGCTGCTGATGCGCGAGCCGCAGCGCGGCATGGCCGAAGCGCACGCCGTCGGCGCTCGCCGCCGCGCCGGCAATCGCCGTATCTCCTCGTGCTCTCGATCCCGACGATGCTGTGGGTGATCGCTGTCGGGGCGCTGCACAACTTCAACATGTACGCGCTCGGCGCGTTCGTCGCGCCGTTCCTCGTGCGCTTCCACCACATGAGCTTCCTCGACGCCGGCTGGGTCGCCGCCGCGCGTCTACGGATTCTCCGGCATCGTCGGCCTGGTCGGCGGCGGCGCGCTCGGCCGATCGGCTGTATCGCCGCCGCGTCGACGGCCGCCTGATCGTCGGCACCGCGGCGATCGTCATCTGCGCGCCGCTGATGTTCCTCGGGCTGATGCGGCCGAGCGGGCGACGTCGTCGGCGTTCGCGCTGCTGATGGGCACCGGCGTGCGGCGTGATGTTCGCGTATCTACGCGACGGTCTACTCGACGATTCACGACGTCGTCGAGCCGTCGCTGCGCGGCACCGCGATGGCGCTGTATTTCTGCGCGATGTACGTGCTCGGCGCGTCGCTCGGGCCGGTCGGCACCGGACTGGCGAGCGACTACTTCACGTTCAGGCGGCGAGCGCGGCCGGCGCCGTCGCAGCCGCTGCCGTTCGGCGCGATCATGCTCGCCGGAACTGCGCAGCCTGGTCGGCGAGTCCGAAGGGCTTCGACCTCCGCGCGCTCGAGCCGTTCCGCGCCGAGGGGCTGCACACGGCGATGTACATCGTGCCGATCGCTCGCGACGATTCTCGCGGTCGTGCTGTTTGCCGCGTCGCGCACGGTGAAGAAGGACGTCGACGAAGTTGCAGACCTGCATGCGCAGACAGCGGGCTGAGAAGGTCTGAAGTCTGAAGTCTTGAAGTCCGAAACTGCGGTTTCTCACGAAGCCTGACGCGCGAACCTCACCGGACAAGACTGTCGTCGTGACCGGCGGCGGCGACCGGGATCGGGCGCGCGCTGTGCCGGCGGTTTTGCGGCTGAAGGGGCGCGCGCCGTCGATCGTCTCGGGCCTGGACCTCGACGGCGCGGCGGCGAAGCAGGTGGCCGGCGAGATCGGCGGCGTCGCCGATGGAAGGCCGACGTCGCGCGCGAGAGCCGACGTGGCGCGGCCTTGTCGATGCAGGCCGCCGAGCGGCGCCAGCTGCCATCGACCTGCTCTGCTCGAACGCCGGGATCTTCGATGCAGCGGCGAGCGAGGAGATCGCCCGACGCGGACTGGCAGCGCGGACGCTCGGCGTGAACTGTCTCATGGCGCACGTCTACGCCGCGCGCGCAACGCCGGCGATGCTCGCGCGGGGCGCCGGCTATCTGCTGCACACGGTGTCGCGCCGGGCTGCTGACGCACAGTTCGGATCGGCGAACCTACGCCGTGTCAGCAACGCGCTCGTCGCGTGTTCGCCGAGTGGCTCGCGGTGACCTACGGCGACCGCGGGATCAAGGTGTCGGCGCTGTGCCCGCAGGGTGTGCGCACCGACATGCCCGCCGCGCCGCGGCCGAGGGACGCGGCTTCCTCGTCGACGGCGCGCTCGAACCCGAGCAGGTCGCCGATGCCGTGGTGAACGGACTCGCCGCCGAGCGGTTCCTGATCCTCCCGCATCCCGAAAGTCGCCGGCATTTCCGCCGTAAAGCCGATCGGCTACGATCGTTGGCTGGGTGGAATGCGGAGGCTTCGGAGAAAGCATGTACGAGGTCTGAAATGCATGAGCTGCGAAGTATGAAATGCATGGCGGAACGCGGTTTTGAACAAGTCCGGATGGCATGTCGCCCGAAATACGAACCGGAGGACTTGTTCGAGCGCTCGTTCAGATTCACCTGCGACGTCTACGACTATTGCGAGCCTCGATGCGACTTAAGGGACTCCCCATGTCGCTTGGCTCATCAGTTGTTCGACGCCGCGGGCTCGGTTGGTGCGCGAACCGAGCAGAGTCAAAATCCGCGCGTAGCAGCGACAGAGAGTTCCGTGCGAAAAATGCCATCTGCTTGAAGGAGTCTCGCGAGAGGCGAGATTCTGGCTTCGTGTCGCGGATGCAAAGCGACTCAGGCGACGCCGGGCGACGCAGCTAATTCGCTTCGCTGAATCGGACGAACTCATCACCATCTGCGCATCGATCGTCCGAACTTGCTCAAGCACCGCTAACCCCGGTTCTGCTTCTGGCTTCCTCGCATTCGCAAGCTTTCGAGTACTACTCCGTTCTCAGCTCAATCAGGCCCCTGTTGCTCGAGGCGGAGGAGTGCAGGGATGGATCGTGCCCTGGTTGAGCGTGAGCACGCCGCGCGCCATCTGCTCGATGCGGCGCGCCACGCCGTAGCCGTGCTGCGGCCCGATGGTCTGCAGCGTCGCTTGAGGAACCATCAGATCGAGCGTGCCGTAGGGGACGTCAGCCGGCGTCTGAGCCGCCATGCACCCTTAGGAGTTAGTGCGAGGCGGCGAAAATGCTTTCGCGCACGCCGAGCAACTGGAGCGCGGGATCGTTCATCGCGACGATGCGATTGCGCGGCGGCGGCAGATCGGGGCAGAAGCAGCGCGCGAGCGGCACTCTCGCCGATCACATAGCATCGGCGACCGTTCAGGACGGCTCGTTCCCCGGCGGTGTCGTTGATGAGGCGGTAGGGCGCGTCGTTCAGCACGACCGCCGCGGCGAGGACGGCCGAACAGGCGGAAACACCGTGCTGCGGCCCGCGTCATCTTCTGCCGGCTGCGCTGCAACAAGACGTGCACCAGCAGGAAGCCGAGCAGGACGATCAGCAGGCTGCCATAGAAGGGAAACGCCAGCTGCCGGTCGCGGTTGGCCAGCGCCGCCAGATCCGCCGCCGGCATCGTATCCGCGAAGTTCGACCACGCGGTGAGCAGGTCGCGGAAACGCCAGCAGACGACGCCGATCGCGACCGCGCCGCCAAAGGCGCCGATCTCGGCAAACACGAATCGGATCGAGGACCAGTCGTTCGACGCGCACGTCGCCGGCCGCTGCGCGATGCGGCGAACGAAGCGGTCGATGGGCGTCCACGCCCGCGCGGCGCGCACCACCGACGTGACCAGCCACGTGGCCGTCAACAGAATCACGATCAGGATCGCGGGGCCGACGATCGAGCGGGCTCCCCATACGAATGTGGCGCTGAACGGTTCGCTCTCGAATCCCGCCGCGGCCGAGCGTGAGATTGCAAGAGACCAGTGCACTGATCACGCCGAGAATTCCGAGCACGAGGGGCGGCGGCGACTGCCACTGCGACACGCGTCAGCCCGGGCTGGAACAGCTCACTGAATCCGGGCGTCCGGCCTGTGCAGGGCCCGTTCGAGGTCGTCGAGATCCCGGCCGAGGTCGGCTGCCGACTGGTAGCGCTCGTCGATGTCGAGCGCGAAGCGTCTTGTCGATGACGTCGGCCAGCCGGCGCGGCACGCGCGGGTCGACCGCGTCGGCGCGCTGCCGGCCGCGCGGCGAGCGCGACGACGAGCTCCGCGGCTTCGAGCTCGCGGCGCGGCCGCCGGCCCGTCGCCATCTCGAACAGCACGACGCCGAGGCTGTAAATGTCCGATCGTTCGTCCACGTCGCGGCCCATCAGCTGTTCCGCGCGACATACGTGCGACGGCGTGCCCGGCTGCATGCCGCGGCCGGTCGGCTGGAGCGACGCGGGCCTGGCCGAGCGGCGTGCCGCCATGGTGGTCGCCATGCGCGGCGCGTTGGCGATCCCGAAGTCGAGGATCTTGACCGTGCCGTCGGTCGTGAAGTGCACGTTGCCCGGCTTCAAATCGCGATGGACGACGCGCTTGGCGTGCGCCGCGCTCAGCGCCGAGGCGAGCTGACGGCCGACGGCAATCACGCGGTCGATCGGCATCCGCTCGCGCTTGAGGCGCGCGGCGAGGCTCTCGCCGTCGATTTACTCCATCACGATGAAGGCGCGATTCTCGTGCTCGACGACGTCGTGAATCGTCGCGACGTTCGGATGCATCACGCTCAGCGGCTGCACGCGCCTCGTGCAGGATCCGCAGCCGGCGCTCACCGCTGCCGGCGATCGAGCGGATGACGCACTTCAGCGCGACCTTGCGGCGCAGCCGCGGGTCGCTGCCGAGGAACACCTGCCCCATGCCGCCGCGGCCGATCGAATCGATGATGACATGCATGGCCCGACGTTTCGTGCCCGGCTCGAGATCGTCGTCTTCGTCCTCCGGCGGATCGGCGAGGAAGTTGGTGCCGTCACGGTAGGCGTCGAGCAGCGTGATGATTTCGTTGGCGAGCGCCGGATCGCCGCAGCGCTCGCGGACGAAGCGTTCCCGCTCCGACGGCACGCGCTTGAGCGCCTCGGTGTGATGACGTCCTTCGCCTGTTCCCACGTCTCGGGGTTCATCCTTGATCGGCGCCGCTGGCCGCGCGAACGCTGCTCGGCGCGGCCATTTGATCAGGTTGGGTATGTCGGCAGTATAAGCGCCCCGGCCCGTCATGCGCATTCACGCCGCAATTCTCTGGGAACAAGGACAGCCGCTGTCGGTCGAGCACGCTGGATCTGGGGACGCCGCGACTTCTGGGGAAGTTCTGGTCGAACTGCAGGCGGCCGGCGTGTGTCGCAGCGGACCTGCATCCGGCCCGCGGCGACTGGCCGATGAAGACGCCCGTCGTCCTCGGCCACGAGGGCGCCGGCATCGTGCGTGAGGTCGGCCCCGGAGTCACCAGCGTCAAGCCCGACGATCACGTCGTCTTCTGCTGGGCGCCCGCGTGCGGCGTCTGCGCCCTGTGCCGCGAGGGGCGCGCGGTGTTGTCGTGATCGAGTCGAAAAAGTTACGTATAGAAATCGTTTGCCGTCGGGCGCGTCGCATCTCCGCGCGCGCGAGCAGGAGCTCGCGCCGTTTCTCGGCACCGCGTGCTTCTCCGACTTCGCGATCGTGCCCGAGGAAGGGGTGATTCGCGTGCCGTCGGACGTCGGCTTCGACGCGCTCGCCACGGTCGGCTGCGCGGTCGTCACCGGCGTCGGCGCGGTGACCAACGCGGCCCAGGTGCCGCCCGGCTCCCGCGTCGTCGTCATCGGCGCGGGCGGGGTTGGCCTCAACGTCGTGCAGGGCGCGGTGATTGCCGGCTGCGAGACGATCGTCGCGATCGACGTGCGTCCGGCGCCGCTCGCGATCGCGGCGCGATTCGGTGCGACGCACACGCTGCCGGCCGCTGAAAACCCGCGGAGGCGATTCGCGAGCTGACCGCCGGCCGCGGCGCCGACTTCGTCTTCGACACCGTCGGCAACCCGCGCACGCTGACCGACGCGCTCGCGATGACGCGCAAGGGCGGCACGGTCGTGCTGACCGGGCTGGCGCGCGGCGACACGCAGGCGGCGTTTCCGACGTTTCCGTTCGTCATGCAGGAGAAGCGGCTGATCGGATCGGTCTACGGATCGGGCCAGCCGCGGCGCGACATCCCAGGCTGATCGGGCTCTATCAGCAAGGACAGCTCAAACTACAGGAGCTCGTGTCGCGCACCTATCCACTGAGCGGCATCAACGATGCGCTCGACGCGCTCGCGTCGAGCGACCGCAGCGCGCGGCGTGATTACGTGGTGAGGGAGCGGGTGATCCGCATGATCGAGATGTCGCGTCGCGCCTTGTTGACGACCGCGTCCTTCGCCATGATGCGCAGCATGGTGCGCAGTCAAACTACGGCCAAGCCGCAGCTCGCCTCCGTCAAGGCGCTGGTGTTCGACACCTTCGGCACCGTCGTCGACTGGCGATCGTCGGTCATCGCCGAAGGCGAGGCGCTCGGCAAGCGAAAAGCATCTCGACGTGGACTGGGCGAAGTTCGCCGACGCCTGGCGCGCCGGATACGGGCCGAGCATGAACCGCGTGCGCACGCGGCGAGATTCCGTGGACGAAGCTCGACGCGCTCCACCGCGATGACGCTCGACGAAGCTCCTCGTCGATTTTCAACATCGGCGGATTGAGCGAGGCCGACAAGGATCGTGCTCAATCGCGCCTGGCATCGGCTCGCGCCGTGGCCGGATGCCGTCGCGCGGCCTGACGCGGCTGAAGACGAAGTTCATCATCGCGCCGCTGTCGAACGGCAATGTCTCGCTGATGACCGACCTCGCGAAGTTCGCCGGGCTGCCATGGGACTGCATTCTCGGCGCCGAGCTCGCCCGCCACTACAAGCCGGACCGCGAGGTGTATCAGTCGGCGGCCGACTTCCTCGATCTCGCGCCGGGCCAGATCGTGATGGTCGCCGCGCACCAGGGCGATCTCCACGCGGCGAGCGGCGTCGGCCTGAAGACGGCGTTCGTGCCGCGGCCGCACGAGTTCGGTCCGGCGGGCAAGCCCGACCTCACGCCCGATCCGTCGTTCGACATCGTCGCCACGGACTTCAACGATCTCGCATCGCAGCTCGGGACATAACGGAGACGACATGGCCGGTCCGATCACTCACGCGATGACGACGACGGCGTTCACGCTCGAGGGCTATCGGGTGAAGCAGAACCTCGGCGTCGTTCGGGGCGTCACCGTCCGCTCGCGGTCCATCTTCGGAACCATCGGCGCGGGTCTGCAGACGCTGGTCGGCGGCAACATCACGCTGCTGACCGACCTGTGCGAGAAGACGCGCACCGACGCGTTCGCGCTGATGCTCCAGCACGCACAGGAGCTCGGCGCCAACGCCGTGGTGGGCATCGACTACGACGCGACCGAAGTGATGCAGGGCGTGACCGAAGTGCTGTGTTACGGCACGGCGCAGGTCGTCACGCCGGCGACGGACTGAAGCACGCGCGCAACTGCCGGACCTGGCGCCGCGAGCGGCTCGGACGATCCGTCGCCGACGATGCCCTGCGGTCCGGGCGAGGGATGCGTCATCACCTCCGCCGACATGATCGAGGCTGACTGTCGCACGCCGCGCGAGCCACGGCAGATCGTCGATCGTCCCGGAAGTAGTGGACCCTCATCAGCCCGCGCCGTTTCAGCCAGGCGTTGTAGCGGCGGTGCAGCACCAGCCGCAGGCTGCCGCGGCGTTCGCCGCAGTTTCTCGCCGGCCGCAGCCGCCTGATGCCCGCTTCGGCCGCAATCTCCGCCACTGTCGCGGCGACGCTCTGCGCGCCGTCGATGAACACGAAGTCGAACGGCGCGCGGCGGATTTCCGGCGTGCGCTGGCGGCGGCGCCGGTCGTTCTCACCCACACCACGCGGCCGTTCCGGATCCGCCCGACTTCGTTCATGCCCACCAGCCGGGGATGCTGCAGCCGAGACGGCCACGCTCGTGCACGGATCGACCGCGTAGAGCGTGGCGTCGGGCGCCATGGCCGCGCGCAGCCGGCGCGACGTGCCGCCGTGCCACACGCCGATCTCGGCGAGCCGCCGCTTCCCGTTGGCGTAGCGTTCGAGACAGTCGCGTTCCGCCAGGCGTGGTCCACACTTCGGCCGGCGCGAGACCGAGTCCCCACTTGATCAGGTGGAGCAGAACCGACACGGGTCAGTATAAGAGAGTCGTTCGGCCCGCCGTGTCACCGTGGCACTCCTGTGTCAAGGGTGTGCAGCGATCGGTGATGTATGCTGCTGCGCTCGCGAACGGCGGCGCACCGGGTCGCACGCGACGCTCGAGGTGATGATGAAACGGTCCGCGGCGTTGTCCCCGGTGATCGAGCCGGATGCGACGCGCGAGCTGCCGCGCGAGCTCGGCCTCGCCGATCTCGCGCTCACGCAGATCCTCTTCATCGTCGGCTTGCCGTGGGTCGGCGTCGCGGCCGAAGCAGGGGCCGGCGCACGTCGTCTTCTGGCTGACCGCGATCGGCGCTGTTCTACGTGCCGTCGGCCGTCGTCGTCATCCATCTCAATCGCGCTGATGCCGCTCGAGGGCGGCCTGTATCAGTGGGCGAAGCTCGGGTTCAACGAGCTCGACCGGGTTCCTGGTCGCGTGGAACCTGTGGCTGTTCGCGATCCTCAACACGTCGGAGACCGGGCATGCAGGCGACGCAGTACCTCGCCTACGTGCGTCGGCCCGCGCGTCGAGCGCGCTGACGGCGAGCAAGCGCGTTCATCGCGCTCGTCAGCGCGCGATCTGTTCGGCGGGCTCGTGTGGCTCGGCGATCCGCGGGCTCTGAGCGTCGGCAAGTGGGTGCACAAGGCGGGCGGCGTGCTGATGCTCGTCACGTTCGCTGCGCTGCTCGTCGTGCCGTGGCTGAACCTCGCGAACGGATCGCTCGCCGAGTTCCATCCGCTCGCGACAGCGGCGCCGGTCGTGTCGATGATGAGCCTGAACCTGCTCGGCAAGATGGGATTCGGCGCGTTCGGCGGATTCGAGTACGTCGCGATTCACGCCGGCGAATGCCGCAATCCGGTGCGGACGATCGGGCGCTCGGTCGTCGTCGCCGCGCCGATCATCGCGGTGATGTTCATCCTCGGCACGAGCTCGGTGCTCGGCGCTGATTCCGATCGACCAGATCGATCTCATCGCGCCGATCCCGCAGGTGCTCGACCGCCGGATTCGGGCCGCTCGGGCTACGCCGCGCGTGATCGCGCCGATCACGATCGTCGGTCCTGCTGATGCGTGCGCATCGCGCAGGCGAGCGTGATGTTCACCGGCAACACGCGCATGCCGATGGTCGCCGGGCTGGGACGGCCTGCTGCCGGAGTGGTTCACGCGCATGCATCCGCGCCACCGCACGCCGGTCAACTCGATCGTCTTCGTCGGCGCGGTGACGTTCGCGTTCAGCGTCGCCGGCCTGATCAGCAATACGTAACTGAAACGAAGTACAC
>ERZ1370068.2999-contig-2121_pt1 | contig 23486 bp, 25 predicted proteins | sample MGYA00561227_ERZ1370068 | MGnify/ENA primary metagenome ERZ1370068 (study PRJEB38410, sample SAMEA6850437) | metagenome | study: Metagenomic assessment of the ecological functions of the soil: analysis of the soil microbiota associated with the...
GACGTCGGCGGCTCCGACCCTGGTCACGGTGGAGGCGCCCATGGTGGGGACGTTCTACCGCGCCTCCTCTCGACCGGCCGATCCCGTACGTGCAGGAGGGCGACGTCGTCAAGGAAGGCCAGGTGCTCTGCATCATCGAGGCGATGAACGCTGATGAACGATCGAGTCCAAGACGGCTGGGCGCGTGGCCCGGATCCTCGTCGAGAATAGCCAGCCGGTGGAGTACTGGCCAGCCGCGCTGTTCTTGATCGATCCTCCAGCCCTGAGTCCGGCCCGTGTGCGGGCCGCGCGCGTCCGCGCCCTCGCCCATCCCTGGTGCTGCTCCTGATCTACTCGGCGGTGCCACCAGGCTGGGGCGCCTGTGACGAGCTCGGCGCTCGTGCCACCGCCCAGTGTGTCGCCCGTGACCAGCGTGAGCACGCTCGCGGAGGAGGGGATGCGGCCTCTACGCGCACCGGCCAGTTCGCGCGGGCGTGCGAGCGGTTCACCGGCGCGCTGATGGATGAGCCGGCGAGCCGCGGCGCGCCGAAGACGTGGCGCCGCGCCGGCTTACGAGGGCTGGGGCTGGGACTCCCCGCCAGGGCGCCCCGAGGAAGCCATGCTGCTCTTCCGGCAGGGACTCCGCCAGAGTCCCGACTCGCCGGCGCTGCTGCGCGGCCTCGGCCTGGCCGCCGTGCACGCCGGCCGCGCGGACGAGGCGCTGGCGCCGCTCGAGGCGGCCGCCCGATCCCACGCGAGGACGCCGAGGTGCGGGTGCTGCTCGCCAATCTCTACGATCGCCGCGACGACGGCGGCCGGCCGCTCGAGCATCTGCGCGCCAGCGCTGACCGCCGACCCCGCCCACGCCACCGCGCGCCGTCTCGTCGACAAGGTGGAGCGACGAGTGCAGCGCCGAGGCCGGATTCCAGCGCGAGATCACGCCCCACTTCGTCGTGAAATGGCGCGCCGACCTCGACGCGAGCTGGCGCCGCGCGCCGCTGGACGGCGCTGGCCGAGGCGCGCGAGCGGGTGGTCGGCCAGCTCGGCGAGGCACCGGGCGAGCGCGTGACCGTGGTCCTCTGCGAGGCCGTCCGCGTTCCAGGAGGTCGCCCGCGTCCACGCCTGGGTCACGGGTCTGCTTCGACGGCAAGATCCGCCTCCCCGCCGGTGGCCCGCTCCCGGCGCGGCGCGAGCTGGAGCGGATCCTCGCCCACGAGTACGCCCACGCCGTCGGTTCACGACCTCACCCGCAGGCCGAGCGCCCGCGCTGGCTGCACGAGGGCCTGGCCCAGGCGCTCGAGGGTGCGACGTCGTCGATCCCATGCTGCGGGTGCCGGGGCGGCCGACGCTCGCCGGTCTCGAGGAGATGCTCGGCGATCCGGACCCGGTCCGGGCACGCGCCGGCTACGACATCGCCCTGTGGGTCGTTCAGGATCTGCTCGATCGCGGCGGCATGCCGGCACATGCGCGCCTTCATGGTCGCGGCTCGGCCGTGGCGATTCGATCGCCACCGCGGTGCCTGCCGTCTATGGACTTCGCCGCTCGCCGAGCTCGAGCACCAGTGGCGCCGCGTGCTCGGCGGATGACGCTCCGTGTTCCATAAGATCCTGATCGCCAACCGGGGTGAGATCGCGCTGCGGATCATCCGCACCTGCCGCGAGCTCGGCATCCGCACGGTCATCGCCCACTCCACCGCCGATGCCCACTCGCTGCCCGTGCGCTCGGCCGACGAGTCGATCTGCGTGGGGCCCAACGACGCCCGCGGCAGCTATCTCAACATCGCCGGGATCATCTCGGCGCCGCCGTGCTCACCGACAGCGAGGCGATCCATCCCGGCTACGGCTTCCTGGCCGAGAACCCGTCCTTCGCCGACATCTGCCGGGCCTGCGGGCTCACCTTCATCGGTCCCTCGCCGGAGGCCATCCGCCTCATGGGCGACAAGGCCCAGGCGCGCGTCATCGCCAAGCAGGCCGGGGTGCCGGTGGTGCCGGGCAGCGAGGGCGCCGCTCAAGGACGAGAACGAGGCGATCGAGGTCGCCGACCGCAGCCGACTATCCGGTGATCCTGAAGGCGGCGCGCCGGCGGCGGCGGGCGCGGCATGCGCATCGTCCGCAGCCGCGCCGAGGTGGCCCAGGCGTTCGCCGCCTGCCAGGCCGAGGCCGAGCGCGGCCTTCGGCTCCTCGGAGATCTACTGCGAGAAGTACATCGAGGAGGCGCGGCACGTCGAGGTGCAGGTGCTGGGCGACAAGAACGGCATGCGCGTGCACCTGGGCGAGCGCGACTGCTCGGTCCAGCGCCGCCACCAGAAGCTCGTCGAGGAGTCGCCGGCGCCGGTGCTGGCTCGCCGAGACGCGCGCCGGCTCCACAAGGCGGCCGCTGGCCGTGGCCGCCGCCGGTGAACTACGTCAGCGCCGGGACCGTCGAGTTCCTGGTCGACTCCCGCACGCGGCCGCTTCTACTTCATCGAGATGAACACGCGCATCCAGGTCGAGCACCCGGTCACCGAGATGATCACCGGCCTCGACCTGGTCCGCGAGCAGATCCGGATCGCCGCCGGCGAGCCCCTGGGCTATCGCCAGGACGCGTCGCGCTTCGCGGCCACGCGATCGAGTGCCGGATCAACGCCGAGGATCCCGTGCACCTTCGCGCCCAGCGCCGGGCGCGTCACCGCGCTGGCTCCCGCCGGCGGCTTCGGCGTGCGGGTGGACAGCCACCTGATGGCGCCGTACGTCGTCGCCGCCGTTCTACGACTTCGCTGCTGGCCAAGATCATCGTGCACGGGCCGCGATCGGGCCGAGGCCATCGCGCGCATGCAAGCGGGCGCTGGCCGAGACGGTCGTCGGAGGGCGTGAAGACCACGATCCCCTTCCATCTCCGGGTGCTGGCCGATCCCGCGTTCGTCGAGGGCGGCTTCACGAGCGTCGACGGCGCGCGCCTCACGCAAAGGCTGAGGTGGATCCGTCGCTCTACGTCGTGCTGGACCGCACCGCCGGCCCGCGGGCGTGACCTCGTCGATCTGCTGGCCCTGGCTCTGACGGCGGCTGCCGCATGATCCAGCTGCGCGAGAAGGAGTGGCCATCGGGCCGCGCTCGCCTGCCGCTGGCCGAGCGGCTTCGCGCGGCCTGCGCCGCGGCCGGCGCCACGTTCATCGTCAACGATCTGGTCGGATCTGGCCCTGGCCGTCGGCGCCGACGGTGTGCACCTGGGTCAGACGACCTGCCGGCCCGCGCCGCGCTGGCCGCTGCTCCGGCCCGGCATGATCCTGGGGATCTCCACCCACAGCGTCGAGCAGGCGCGGGCGGCCCAGGCCGACGGCGCGGACTACGTCGCGGTCGGCTCGATGTTCGCGCACGACGCAGCAAGGCCGACTTCCAGCTGGTCGGGCCCGACCTCGTGCGGAAACTCCGGGGCGAGATCCGTGTTCCCTTGGTAGGGATCGGCGGCATCACGCCCGACAACGTGGCCGAGGTGATCCGGGCGGGCGCTGACGGCGTCGCCGTCATCTCGGCGGTGTGCGCGGCAGCGACGGATCCGCGGGCGGCCGCCGCGCGCTTCTCGCGCAGATCCGGGCCGCGCGGGACTTGACCCGCGGCCCGGCCGACGCTATAGATTGGCGACGCGCTAACTCCGTGATTTTAACGACCAGGGAGGCATTCATGGGTTCTCACTTCATCCGCGGCGTCCTGGTTCTCTGCCTGGCGCTCGCCGTGGGCTTCGTCCCGGCGGCCTCCCCAGTGGACGCCCAGGGCAAAGGCACGGTCAAGATCGCAACCCAGAGCCCGCTCTCGGGCGGCCAGGCTGCACTCGGCGAGGGCATCAAGCTCGGCACGCAGCTGGCCGTCGAGAAGTTCAAGGGCAACCTGAGAAGGCGGGCTGGAAGGTCGAGCTCGTGCCCTTCGACGACCAGGCCAAGCCCGACGTCGGCGTCGCCAACGCCAAGAACATCATCGCCGACAAGGACATTCATGGCCGTCATCGGCCACCTGAACTCCGGGCGTGGCCATCCCGTCGTCCGAGGTCTACAAGGAAGTCAACCTGCACGATGATCTCGCCGGCCAACACCAACCCCATCGTGACCGACCGCGGCTACCGCCAACGTCAATCGCGTGTGCGGGCGCGACGACGTGCAGGGCGTGGTCGGCTCCGGAGTTCGCCGCACGGCACGCATGAAGGTCAAGAGCGCCGCACATCGTCCACGACAAGACCACCGTACGGGCAGGGCGTCGCGGAGTTCTTCAAGGCCGACGCCGAGAAGAAGGGCATCAAGGTGGTCGGCTTCGAGGGCACGGAGGAGAAGTCGAACTTCGATCGCGATCCTCACGCCCATCAAGGCCAAGAACCCCGACGTCATCTACTTCGGCGGCATCTACGACCAGGCGCGCGCCGTTCTTCAAGCAGGCGCGCGAGAAGGGCATCAAGGCCAAGTTCATGGGCCCGACGGCATGGACTCCTCCGACCTGACCAAGATCGCCGGCAAGGCGGTGGTCGGCATGCACTACACCTCGGCGGCCGGCCCGGCCTCGGCGCTATCCGCAGGCCAAGGCAGTTCGCCGACGAGTACAAGAAGAAGTTCGGCAAGAACCCCGAGCCGCTACGCGGCCGCAGGCCTACGACGCCACCGCCATCGCGATCAAGGCCATCGAGGCCGCCGCCAAGAAGCGGCAAGGTCGCCGACGCGAGGACGTCGTCGACGCGCCGTCCGCAACGTCAAGCACACCGGGATCACCGGCGAGCATCGGAGTTCGACGCCAAGGGCGACCGCCAAGAAGGCGCTGTACTTCGTGCTGCCAGGTCGCCAGCGACAACCCGGAGAAGTGGGGCGACAACAAGATCGTCAAGCAGCTCACCATCGCGCGCCGCGCGGCCAAGAAGTAGCTCGCGTCCGGGCAGGGTGAGCGGGCAGCCGGGCCGGCCGCTCGCCCTCCCGTCGCTCACCTCTCCTCATCCGGCCGCTCTAGGCGATAGTCCCGTCATGGACTTCGAGCTCCTGATCGGCATCTTCCCGCAGGTCCTCCTCGACGGCATCATCGCTGGGCTTCATGTACGCGCTCATCGCGCTCGGCTACACGATGGTCTACGGCGTGCTCGAGTTCATCAACTTCGCGCACTCCGAGATCTTCGTGCTGGGCGCCTTCGTGGGCGTCGAGATCCTGCTGCTCGGCGCAGTCGGCGCGGCTGGCTCGAGCGTGGTCGCCCTGGCTCCTCGTGCTCGCTCGTGGTCCTGGTGGCGGCATGCTGGCCAGCGGCCTGCTGGCGGTGACGATCGAGCGCGTCGCCTACCGGCCGCTGCGCGCCGCGCCCCGCCTGATCCCGCTCATCTCGGCGATCGGCGTGTCGTTCTTCCTGCAGGACGCGATCCGCCTCGGTCGAGTCGATCTGGCGCAACGCCTTCAACCTGGTCTACCCGCCGATGGACGTGCTGAACGAGCGCTTCGAGCTGACCGCCGACCATCGACGTCTCGGTCAAGTCGCTGGTGGTCATCGTGCGCCGCGCTGCTGATGCTGTGGGGGCTGCACACGCTGGTCAACCGCACCAAGATCGGCACGGCCGATCCGCGCGGTGGCCGAGGACCAGGCGGCGGCCACGCCTCATGGGCATCAACGTCAACCGGATCATCTCGCTGACCTTCCTGATCGGCGGGGCGATGGGCGGCGGCGCCGGCGTGCTGTTCGGCGTCCAGTACAGCCTGATCAACCCGTACACCGGCTTCATTCCCGGGCTGAAGGCCTTCACGGCGGCGGTGCTGGGCGGCATCGGCAACATCCCGGGCGCGATGCGTCGGCGGCCTCGTGCTCGGGCTGCTCGAGGCCTTCGCGCGCCTCCTACCTGCTCGCTGCTGACCGGCGGCGCCTTCGGGGCCGAGTACAAGGACATCCTCGCCTTCTCGATCCTCATCCTGATCCTGATCTTCCGGCCCAAGGGCCTGCTCGGCGAAGTCGTCCGAGAGCGCGCGCATGATCGCCGCGGCTGGTGGCCGCGACGATGCGGCGCGTCGCTGCTCTGCGCGTCAGCCTGGTGCGTGGCCGATCTTCCCGCGCTCGATCCTGGCCTTCCTGCTCGTTCCAGGCCTCGCTGCTGTCCTCGTCTACGTCGCGCGCATGCCCGGCTGGCTGCAAGGCGAGCCTGCTCGGCATCGCGCTGCTGCGTGCTCATGCCGGTGCATCGGCACTCTCAACGGCTACTACCTGGAGAGTCGCCACCCAGGTCGGCATCTTCGTGGCGCTGGCGCTCGGGCTGAACATCGTGGTCGGCCTGGCCGGCCTGCTCGACCTCGGCTACGTGGCCTTCTTCGCGGTCGGGCGCGTATTCCTGGGCGATCTTCGGCTCGCCGCCACGCCAACCTGATCTTCGGCGGCGGCTTCCCGCTGCGCCCGTGCTGGTTCTATCGTCTTCCTGCTCGTCGGCGTGCTGGCCGCGGCCGGCACCGGGCGTCCTGCTCGGGCTGCCGGTGCTGCGGCTGCACGGCGACTACCTGGCCATCGTCACGCTCGGCTTCGGCGAGGTCATCCGCGTCCTCGCCAACAACCTCGACAAGCCCATCAACTTCACCAACGGCCCCAAGGGCATCACGCCGATCGGCCGGCCGCCCGCTGCTTCCGCTTCAGGCGTCGCCCTACCCGCGAGACCTTCTACTTCTCTGCGTGCTCGCTGCATCGTCGGCGTGGTGATCCTCGTCAACCGGCGGCTGGAGGACTCCCACATCGGGCGCGCGTGGGAGGCGATCCGCGAGGACGAGACTGGCCGCGCAGGCCATGGGCGTGCCGCTGGTGCGCACCAAGCTCCTGGCCTTCGCCTGCGGCGCGTCGTTCGCCGGCGTGATGGGCGTGGTCTTCTCGGCCAAGCAGGTGTTCATCAACCCGAGTCGTTCACGTTCCTGGAGTCGATCGGCGTGCTCGCCGATGGTGATCCTGGGCGGCATGGGCTCGATCCCCGGCGCCATCCTCGGCGCCACCGTCGTCACCGTGCTGAACCTCCAGGTGCTCAAGGGCCTGTCGCTCTGGCTCAACGAGCTGAAGAACGCCGGCGTGACCGTGATCTTCGGCTACAGCCTGGCCAACCTGCCGACCCAGCTCGAGCCGGCGAAGTACGAGCGCATGGTCTTCGGCATCATCCTCGTCCTGATGATGATCTTCCGGCCCGCAGGGCATCCTGCCCGGCGCGGCGCCGCACGCGCGAGCGTCGAGCCGAGCCCGACGGACTCCGTGATGCGCGCTCCTCGAGGCGCGCGGGCGTCACCAAGCGCTTCGGCGGGCCTCACCGCGCGTCAACGCGCGTGGACTTCGCGCTCGAGCGACGGCGGATCGCCTCGATCATCGGCCCCAACGGCGCCGGCAAGACGACGCTCTTCAACGTCTTCACCGGCCTCTACGCGCCCGACGGCGGGCACGGTCACCTTCCGCGGCCACTCGCTGGTCGGTCTGCGGCCCGATCAGATCACCGCGCTCGGCGTCTGCCGCACGCTTCCAGAACATCCGCCTCTTCGCCAACATGACGGCGATCGAGAACGTGCTGGTCGGCATGCACGCGCGCGTGCCGCTCGGGCTCTGGGACGCGCTGCAGCCGCCGAACCCGCGCTTCACGCGCGATGGAGGCGTGCGCTCTGGCGACGCGGGCGGCGGAGCTGCTCGACGCGCGTGGGCCTGCGCGGCCAGGCCAACGAGCTCGCGCGCAACCTGCCGCTACGGCGACCAGCGCCGCCTGGAGCTCGGCCGCGCGCTGGCCGTCCGAGCCCGCGCTCCTGCTGCTCGACGAGCCCACCGCCGGCATGACGCAGGGCGAGGCGCGTCAGCCTCATGGGCGCTGCTGCGGCGGCTCGTCGGCGACCTCGGCCTGGCCATCCTCCTGATCGAGCACAACATGCGCGTCGTCATGGAGGTGTCCGACCGCGTGACCGTGCTCGACCACGGCGAGAAGATCGCCGAGGGGCGCGCCGGCCGAGGTCCAGAGGAACCCGCGCGTCATCGAGGCCTACCTCGGCCGGCGCAGTGGACGCCGCGGGCGGAGGCCCGTGCTGCGTGCTTGAGGCGCGACCTCCACGTCTACTACGGCGAGATCCGCGCGCTCAAGGGCGTCTCGCTCGGCGGTGGCAGCGCGGCGAGATCGTCGCCCTGCTCGGCAACAACGGCGCGCGGCAAGACGACCACGCTCCGAGCCGATCTCCGGACTGCTGGCGCCGCGCGCAGGGCACGATCCACCTCGAGGGCGCTCGCTCGTCGGCGTCGCGCGCCGCACGCCGTCGTGCGGCCGCGGCATCAGCCACGTGCCGGAGGGCCGGCGGATCTTCAACCGCCTGACCGTGCGCGAGAACCTCGATGATGGGCGCGTTCACGCGCAGCGACGGCGGCGTCGCCGCGCGACCTGCGAGCGCGTGTTCACGCTCTTCCCGCGGCTGCAGGAGCGCATCGCGCCAGGTGGCCGGCACGCTGTCGGGCGGCGAGCAGCAGATGCTGGCCATCGGCCGCGCGCTCATGGCCGCGCCCGCGGCTGCTGCTGCTCGACGAGCCGTCGATGGGGCTGGCGCCCGTGCTGGTCGAGCAGATCTTCGAGACGATCGGCGACGATCAACCGCCAGGGCATGACCATCCTGCTCGTCGAGCAGAACGCCGCGATGGCGCTGAGCATCGCCCACCGCGGCTACGTGCGCTGGAGACCGGCGGCGCAGCGTCGCACCTCGCTGTCGCCGCGCTACCGCCGGCTGAGCCGGAGAACGCCGAGGTCCGCCGCCGCGCGTATCTGGGCGAGTGAGCCGAGCGACCAGGCGAGCCACCATGAGGACGCGAGAGAGCGACCTTCGAGCAAGCACAAGATCGGCGACGTACACCGCACGCTGGCCGCACGGTGTCGGAGACCGACATCGTCAACTTCGTGAACCTGTGCGGCTTCACCGAGCCGCTGTTCATGGACATGGAGTACGTCAAGCGCGAGTCCGTCTTCGGCCGCCGGGCCGCGCCCGGCGCCCTGACCTTCGCGCTGAGCGAGGGCCTGAGTCATGCAGACCGGCCTCATCCACGGCACCGGCATGGCCTGTCCTCGGCGGCGACCGATGCAAGGTCGGCCCCGGTGCTCGGAGGGCGACACGATCCGGGTGGAGATCGAGGTCGCCGACAAGCGCGAGACGAAGAAGACCGATCGCGGCATCGTCACCTACGACCACCGCGTCCTGAACCAGCGCGACGAGGTCGTGCTGGAAGCCACCATCAGCGGATGATCCGCCGCGGCTGAGCGGCGGCACCCGGGGCTGGCAGGTTCGCCGGGGCGGGCCCCAGCCCGACCGCGCCGGCCGTCGATGCGCGGTGCCGATCTCTGTCGCGCACATCGTCGAGCTGCCGTTGCCGAGGAAGCCGAGATCGACGGCCACTGATCGCGGCTACAATCGCCCCGTGAGCGACGGCCGGATCGTGCGCAGCTGAGCGTTTCCCGCGGGCGGTGTGCCCAAGCTCGCGGTGCCGGCGGCGCGGCGTGACCGGCCTTCGGCCTTCAGGGCGATGCCCACCGCTACGAGCATCACGGCGGTCCGAGCGCGCGGTGTGCCTGTTCTCACTGGAGGCGATCGAGGCGCTGGCCAGCCGAGGGCCACGCCATCGAGCCAGGGGCGATCGGCGAGAACGTCACCGTCGAGGGGATCGACTGGAATCTGGTGACGCCGGGGTCCGGCTGCGGCTCGGCGAGCGTGTCGTGCTTTCGAGGTCACCCGCTACACGAGCCTGCTACAAGATCGCGCCCGTGTTTCGTCGGGGCGCAGTACAGCCGTGGCGGTCTCGCAGAAACGGAACCCGGGCTGGAGTCGCGTCTACACGCGCGTCTGGTGGAAGGCTCGCTCCGCGTCGGTGACCATCCGCGTGCTAGCGGGCGCGCGAGGCCGCCGAGGTGGGCGCCGCGCAGTCGTGATCCGCACGGCCGACGTCGTGATCGTCGGCGGTGGGGTGACGGGCGTGTCGATCGCGTTCTCCCTGGCCGCGCGCGGCGTCCTGCCAACATCCTGGTGCTCGGCGGCGCTTTCTAGCCTCGGCGGCACCGGCCGCTCGGTCGGCATCGTGCGCCAGCTCTACCCACCGCCGGAGACCACGCAGATGGTCGTCCGCTCGCTGCGCGTCTTTCAGCAGTTTCGCGAGGTGACGGGCGGCGACGCCAGCTGCGTGGCGTGCGGCTGCCTCATCGGCGTGGCCCCTCGATGCGGGGAGACGCTGCAGGCCACGGTGGCGCGCCAGCGTGCGCGCTCAGCGTGAAGCCGAGGTCCTCGCACCGGCCGACGTCGCGCGCGTGCGAGCCGCGCATCGATCCGTCGCCGGGCTCGGCGCGCCGTGCTGGCGTGAGCCGGAGTCCGGCTACGGCGACCCGCACGGCGGTGACGCCGGCTACGCCGACTGCGGCCCGCCGGGCCGGCGTGACGATCGAGCAGGGCGTGGAGGTGGGCGCGATCGAGCGCCAGAGCGGTCGCGTGCACCGGCGTGAACGACGCGTCGGCGCCACGAGGCGTCCGAGCACCGGCGGTCGTGATCGCCAGCCGGACTCTGACTCGCACCCGCGATCGCGCGGATGTCGCGCAGTGACGCTGCCGATCATCGTCGGCCGCCATCCGGTCTTCGTCGTGGAGCGCGGCGCCGAGCCTTCGGCCCGCCACGTCGTCTATCTCGACCTGGCCGGCGGAGCCTACGTGCGTCCCGAAACGGGCGGGCTCACGCTTGACAGGCTCGCTGACCGACGACGAGACGCAGCACCCGATGGACCCGGAGGCGCTGGGCGGCGACGTCGGACGGCTGACGAGGCGGCGCTGACGCTGGAGCGGACGCGCGCGCTCGGTGCCGCGCGCTGGCGGAGGAGCGTTCCGCGCGCGGCTGGGCGGGCGCGTTCGACATCACGCCGGACTGGATGCCGATCCTCGATCGAGCGCCGGTCGACGGCCTCTGGGTCGCTGCCGGCATGAGCGGTCACGGCTTCAAGCTGTGCTCCAGCAGTCGGCGAGATGATGGCCGCGCGTCGATGGCCGGGCGCCGAGCCGCCGGTGAGCGCGCACGCGCCGGTCCGTCTCGACCAGTTCGCGCGGCCGCGTCGGCGGCGGCACGCGTTCATCGCCTCGTACCTGTCGTGACGCCGCGGACGACCAGCCGGCCCGTGACGCCGTCCGTCGCGGTCGTCCTCGATCACCTACTACGGCACCGGCAGTACCTCGAGGCGTCTGTGGGCGAGCCTGCGAGCCCAGGCCTATCCGGCGCGAGCGCTGGCGGCTGATCGTCGTCGAGAACGGACCCGGACGGCAGCGCCGCGTCGCTGGTTCACCGAGCGCGCGCCGCGGCGATCGCGTGCTCGTGCCCGGCAGCAACACGAGCTACGCCGGGCGGCAACGCGCTCGGCATGCACACGGAGGCGCTCGCCAGCCGGCGCCGACTACGTCGTCGTCGTCACCCCGGACACCCACCTCGCGCCCGAGGTCCTCGCCGCGCCTGATGCGACGTGGCCGAGCGTCATCGCCCCGAGGCCAGGCGCCGTCCAGCCCAAGCTGTTGCGCCGCGAGCCCGACGGTCGCGTCGGTCATCCACTTCGCGCGGCAACGCGCTGCACTACCTCGGCGTGGGCTTGCGTCGGCGGCGACGGCGAGCCGGATCGGCGCGCTGGCCGTGGCAGCCGATCGCCTACGCCAGCGGCGCCGCGGCGTGCTCTACCGGGCGGCCGCGCTTCGCGTCGTCGGCGCCCCTCGATCCGGCGCTGTTCATGTACCACGAGGACTCCGACCTCGGCTGGCGGCTGCGACTGGCCGGCTGGGAGTGCGTGCTAGCGCCGGCGCGGTCGATCGTACCACGACTACGACTTCGCGTCCGCCACCTGACGCGCAAGTGGTCTACTGCGGTCGAGCGCAACCGGCTGATCAACGTGCTGACGCACTATCGCGCGGCGACCATAAGCGCTCGCACGGCGCCCGCGCTGCTCGCCTTCCGAGCCGGTCCGAGCGTGCTGTACGCCGCGCAGCGTGTGATGGCGCAAGTCCAGCGCCCTGCAGTGTCTACGGCTTCTTCCTGCGACCGGCCAGCTGGCATATCCGCAGGCCAAGCGGCGCACGGTGCACCGGGCGGCTGCGCCGGCGGCGGCGCGATACGCGAGTCTGCTCCCGTTTCTGGCGTCTGCGGTTCCGGTTCCGGGCCCGCTGGCGCGTGAACGGCACGCTGGTATTCCTCGATCGGTGTTCGCCGCCTGCCTGGAGCGTGGTCAGCCGGCTGATCGCCTGGTAGGGTATAGCGCGCCGCGCGTAGGCGCCTGGTGCTCGCGCTCGAGCGCTCGCGGCGCTGACCGCCGGAGCGCGTAGCGCTCCGCGGCGAAGCGGCAGCGCGCTCTCGCCGAGCTCGCTCGCGCTGCAGCCCGGGTCGCGCAAGCAGCCGCGTGACGGCCGCCACCAAAGTCGGCGGGCAGATCGGCGACGAGCAGGCGCTTTGGCCGGGCGTGGCGCCGACGCCGTCGTTTGCCGATGGTGGTCGTGACGACAGGACCGGCCGGCGGCGAGCGCGTCGAGCGTCTTGCCCGCGATGCCGCCCGGCGATCGGGCAGCGCCACGAACACCACTCCGCGCGTGGTCCAGCGAAAGACAGCAGGTTCGCCATGCTCCAGTACACCTCGCCGAATTCGGCTTCAGCGCGATGGCGGCGCGGCGCTCGCGCAAGCGCCTCCCGCTGCTGTCCGATCACGACTTCAGCGCGTGCGCATAACTCACGTGGATTCCGGAAGGCCCGGGGTCCAGCGCGATGGACCGGGCGTAGGCGGCGATGCTCCGGGGCATGTCCCCTGATCTGGGCGCTCATGCCGGTCGAGGTCCCGACCAGGCCGCGACGTTCGCGGGCTCGAGCCCTCCACGGCGCGCTCAAAGCAGGCAATCGCCTCCGGCTGGCGCTCTGCGCTTTGCGGCAGCGTTCCAGAGCAGCGCCCACGCCGCAGCGGGCCCGGGCGGCAACGGAGGTCAGCCCGGCGCAGCAGGAGCTTCGATGTCGGACAGTCTCTGTTCGTCGCCCCGGTACGCCTGGGCGAGCGTATGCAGCGCATCGACGTTGTCGGGGTCGAGCCGCAGCACGGTGCCTGCAGCGTGCGTATCGCCTCGTCTTTCCGCCCCGCGCGCAGGTGATCGAGCGCAAGGGCGACTTTGCGCCCGGGCAAAGGCATCCTGCTCGAACCAGCCCTCGAACGCCTTGCGTCGGCCTCCCCGCGCCGCCGCGCCCGAGCGCCGCGAGTGCCTCGCCCAGCTTTCTTCGCGGCGAGCGGCAGGCCGGGCTCCGGGCGCATCGCCTCCCCGGAAGGCGTCGACGGCCTCCTCGAATCGCCGCTGCATCGGCAAGCGCCCGCCGAGGTCCTCCGGCAGGGGCGCGCGGAGTCCGCGCTGCGTCGCAAGCGACCTCGCGCAGGACACTCACGCCCCGCCTCGGCGGGTCGCGGCCGCATCAGGAGGCGCGCGCGAGCAGGCGCCGGTAGATCGACGGAGCGCGGATCCTCGGCGAGCGCCTGCGCGCGAAGAACTGACCCTCGGCGCCGCAGCCGGCATCGCCTCCCCCGCATCGGCCGCGACGCAGCGGCGGCGAACGCGGCCGGTGGGCGCTCGCCCCAGGTGCTTTGTCGAACCACGCGACGACGCGCTCGAGGTAATCGCGCTCGAATTCCGGCGTCCAGCCGCCGTGGTGCATGCCCGGGTACAGCGACGAGCTCGGTGTCGATGCCGCGCTGTGCGCAGCGACTGGTAAGAAGAGCTCGGCATTGAGGATCGGGACGTTCCAGTCGTCACGGCCGCCGAGAAAGATCGTCGGAGTCGTCACTTTCCCGGCCTGCAGCAGCGGCGAGAGCCGGTCGTACTTCTCGCGGTTTTCCCAGGGCACGCCGAGTTCCCAGTTGTACCACTTCTGGTAAATATCATGGCCGTAGTTCGCCAGCGATGAAGCTGTGCCCGCACCCGTCGCCGCGGCCTTGAAGCGGCCGGTGCGCGTGATGACGGTGTTCGTCATGTAGCCGCCGTATGAATAGCCGGTGACCGCCAGGCGGTCCGGGTCGGCGTAGCCGGCGGCGACCGCGTAATCCACCGCGGCGATCAGGTCGTCGTAGTCGGTGATGCCCCAGGTCTGGTAGATCCCGCGCACGAAATCCTGGCCGCGGCCGGTCGAGCCGCGCGGATTCGGCTCGATCACGACGTAGCCTTTCGAGGCGAAGTACTGCGGCTTGAAATCGAAGCCCCAGCCGAACTGGCCGACCGGGCCGCCGTGGATGTGCAGGATCGTCGGATAGCGGCGGCCCGCGACGAAGCCGGGCGGCTTCGTCACGAAGGCCTGCACTTCGGTGCCGTCCGGGCTCTTGAAGCTGACCGACTCCTTGGCGCCGAGCGCGACGCCCGCGTGGAATGCGTCGTTGAGGTGCGTCAGGACGCGCGGCTTGCCGCCCGCGAACGCCGCGAGCTCGGGACCGCGATTGCCGCCCTGGACCTCGGCCGCAATCGCGCCTGCCTTTGGCCACGTCGAACCTGCCGATGGACTGGTCGCCCTCGACCACCGGCTCGATCCGGCCGATCCTTCGGCCGCACGCGCGCGATCTGCGTGCCGCCGAGGTTTTCGTAGATGAAATAGATCCACTGGCCGTCCGCCGAGAAACGGAAGTTGTTGACCCAGCGATCGAGCTTCGCCGTGAGTAGCCGCGCTTCGCCGCCGCTCGCAGGCACGACGGCGACCTGCGGCGCGCCATAGAGCGCCATCCTCCGCCGACAGGAAAGCGATGGTGGTCCCGTCCGGGCTGATAAGCCGGAGAACTCTTGACCCGCTCATCGTTCGTCAGGCGCACGAGCGAGGCACCCTTGTCGGTGTTGTCTCGCCGCGACCGTCCAGAGGTCCGTCTTGTAGCTCGCGTCGGGCTCGGCCTCGCGGTTGCTCACGAAAGACGATGCGCCGTCCGTCCGGCGACCAGTCGGCCTCGGATTCGGTGTACTTGCCGGAGGTCAGCTGCGTGAGCTTGCCGGTGCGCAAGGTCGAGCACGTGCAGGTGTTCGGCGAGATCGCCCGTCAGGTAGCCCTGCCCTGCGTCCTCCTTGAATTCGAGGCGGGTGATGACGAAGGGCTCCGCAGCGCTTTTCTTCGGCCGCCCCCTCCTTCACCCCGGCTTGCGCGTCGGTAAAGCAGCAGCAGCAGGCGCGACTCGTCGGGCGAGAAACGGATGCGATCGATGCCCTGCTGGAGCGTCGTCAGCTTGCTGCGCCTCGCCGAAGTCTCCGAGCGGCAGCTTCAGAGCTCGGCCCGACTTCGACGCGGTCCGACAGGAAATAAAGCGCCTTGCCGTCCTTCGACCAGTACGGCGCCCAGGCGCTCGAGCCCGTCGCCGTCACGGCGCGCGGACGGGCCTCCCGCGAGCGGCACGACGAAGATCCGGTCGTCGGCGACGTAGGCGACGAGCTTGCCGTCCCGCGAAATCGCAGGGCTGTCCGGGGACTTGATGGCTTCGCTGTCATCGAGCGCGAGGCTGCGCGGCGCCGAGTGGCGCCGTGTCCGCGGCAAGAGCAGCGAACGAGCAGAGCGCGGCGCTCGCCACCGCGACTCCAGCGTCCCAGGGTCATGGCCGGCGAATGCCCTTGCCGGGATAGGCGCCGGTTGCGTGCCCGTCTTTCCAGACGGTGGTGCCGTTGACCCACACCTCGTTGATGCCGGTACGCGAGTGCGGTCGGGTCTTCCCACGTCGAACGATCGGCGACGGTCGCCGGGTCGAGACAGCACCGACGTCCGCAAAGGCGCCGGGCTTGATCACGCCGCGGTCCTTGAGGCCGACGTTCGCGGCGGCGAGGCCGTCATCATCTTGCGGACGGCCTCCTCCAGCGTGAGGCAGCTTCTTCTCGCGCACGTAGACCCGCAGCACTTTGGGAAACGAGCCGCGACCTCGCGGATGCAGGCTCTCCAGCGAGGCCGTCGGAACAGATCGCGGAATACGGCCAGGTGAGGAGCGCGCATCGATGTCCGGATCGACCATGCTCCGGCCGATGATCGATTGCTCGTCGTCGGGCCCGCTCGATTGCGCGATCAGGTCGAGCAGCGTCTGCGCCGGGCTCGTTGCCCTCGCCTGCCGCAATCTCGGCAAGCGTCTTGCCGACGAGCGCGGGTTCCGGGCTGAAATTGGAAAGGATGATGCCGTCCGGCGGCGAGACGTGGTCGAGGGCGAACTGCGCGTTCTCGCAGGTTGAAGTTGACGGTTCGGGAACAGCACGGTGAGGTCCGAGTCGCCAGGCGTCATACGGGTAAACGTCCGCCGTGACGTCGATGCCCTCCGCCCGCGCCGCGTTCAGCACGCCGAGCAGCTTCGCAGACTGCCCCCACCAGTCCTTCATGGCGAGCTTCATGTGCGTGACCTCGACCGGGATCTTCGCTTCGCGGCCGATGTTCACGATCTCGTCGATCGCCTTCCAGAAATAGACGTCCTCGCTGCGGATGTGGCTGATGTAGCGCCCGTTGTAGCGCTTGGCCACCTTCGCGAGCTCGACGATCTCCTCGGGCGCCGAGTAGATGCCCGGGTCGTATTCGAGGCCGGTGAGAGGCCGAGCGCGCCGGCCTGCATTTCCGCCTCCACGAGCTTGCGCATCTTCTCGATTTCTTCCGGCGTTGCATGACGCCGGAATCCGTCCTTGCCCATGACTTCGGTGCGGATGTTGCCGTGGCCGACGTAGGCCGCGACGTTGATCGCCGGCGGCGTCTTTCCATCCGCTCGAAGATTTCCGGGATGGGATAGGTCTCGGACCCGTCCTGGCCGGCGATGATCGTCGTCACGCCCTGGCTCACGACAGGGGCGGCGTCCCGCATCTCGAACAGGCCGTCCTCGTGGTGGCTGTGCACGTCGATGAAGCCGGGCGTCAGCGTCAGCCCCCTGGCATCCACGACGCGTTCGCCTGTCCTGGGTTCGAGCGTCCCCACTTCGGCGATCCGCTCGCCGTCGATGCGCACGGCGCCCTTGCGCGCGGGACTTCCCGTTCCGTCCACGATCGAGGCGTTGACGATCAGCGTCGACTCGGCTCGTGCCCCGACCGCAGGCTGCGAGGCACAGGAATAGCGCCGCGCCGAGCGCAGCGCCGCGGCCAACTTCTGAATGCATCACTCGAATGACTCCTTGAGCTTCTTGAACGGCAGGCCGCGCAGGCCCGGCGACCAGTAGATGAAACCGTCGGTATCGCTGCCGCCCGCAGCGAAGCGCAGGCTGGAGCCAGCCGCCGCCGGTGACGAATTCGCCCGGCTTGCCGGGCTTCAGGAGCTTCTCCTGCCGCGCAAGTCTCGAGCACGAGGCTTCCCGCCGCGCTCGTCGATCACGCAGCGCGCGTTGGCTTCTGCGCTGAAATAGGCGCCGGCGTAGCGCGCGAGAGATCCCTGGGCTGCCATTCGGCGACGACCGGCTTCGGCCACTGGCTCCTCCTCCTCAGGCTTCCGGCGGGCCGAGCTTGTCCTTGAGGAAGATCTCCGCGACCGACGTCGCAGGCGCCCCGTGTCCGCGTCCTGCGCGGTTGCACAGCACGATCGCCGAGAAGTGCTCGCGATGGCACGCGCGTGATGTTCGAGCGGTAGCCGACCCAGGAACCGCCGTGCGTGACCCAGGTCGAGCCCGCGCGACTGGCTGACGTTGAGCCCGGCGGCGTACTCCGTGGACTCGCCGGAATTGAGGTAGTCCGACCTCGTACATCCGGTCGACGAGCGCGCGGCCGCCGAGCTTCGCCGTGTAGAAGTTCTCGTCCCAGAGCGCGAGGTCGTGGATGTCGCTGTGCACCTGGCCGTCGCCGACCTGCTCCCAGCCCGTCTCGTCGATGACGAGACCCGTCTTCCTTGCGGTAGCCGCGCGCGAGCGCCGGCGAATGCCGTCCGGGTAGCGGTCGACGATGCTCGTGTTCCTTCATGCCGAGCGGCTCGAAGATCTGCTGCCGCGAAAACTCCGGCCAGCGACTGGCCGCTCACGCCGCGCAACCACGACGCCGAGCAGGAAGTAAGCCGGTGTTGCTGTAGTCGAACTCGACCCCAGGCGCCTCGTTCGGCTTGGTCTGGCGGGCGAGCGCGAGCACGGCTTCATTGATCGTCGCGCCGTCGGCGTCGCCGCGCTCCTTCATCGTACAGGAGCTCGATGTAGTCGCGCAGCCCTCCGTGTGATGCATGAGGTGGCGCGAGCGTCACGCCACGGGCGCTCGCCGACAGTTCGGGCAGGTACTTCACGACCGGATCGTCGAGTTTCAGCTTGCCCTGCCTGCTCGAGCAGCAGGAGCGCGAAGGCCGTGAACTGCTTCGAGACCGAGGCGAGAGTTGAAGGCCGAGTGCGTGTCGAGCGGTTTTCCGCGTTCGAGGTCGGCGAGGCCGAAAGCGCGCGCATGCGTCAGCGCGCGCCCTGCAGGACGCCCACCGTGCAGCCGGGTTCGTTCGGGCTTCGACGAATCCGTTCATGACGCCCGCGATGGCGCGAGTCGGCGGCGTCTTCCGCCGCGAGACCGATTGAAGACGCAAGGGCAAGCGCCGCGAAGGCGATGAAGCGGGTCGCGTGGCGAGTCATCTGGGAGTCTCGGGTGGGACAAGTTTCTGATTTTGATTCAAACTGTTGGGCCTAAGCAACGGTATTCCATGATCCAGAGCCCTTATCTCCTGTTCCTCGGCGACGCGCCGGACATTGCGACGGCAAAGACCGCTGCCGGCATCCGGCAGTGGCGCGGCGAGCTCTGCGCAGGACAATTGCGCCTGCCCGGCTGCCGCGTGGACCTCGGCCTCCCGGATCTCACGCCGCGCGAGGCGGCCAGCCGCGGCATCAAGACGCTCATCATCGGCATTGCGAACGACGGCGGGTTCATCGCGCCGCAGTGGGTCCCGACGATCGTCGAGGCGCTCGAAGCCGGCCTTGACGTCGCTTCGGGCCTGCACGAGCCGCTCGCCGGCGTGCCGGAGACTGTCCGCGGCGGCGCAGCGCACGGGCCGAGCAGCTGATCGAGGTGCGTCAGCCCGCAGAGTCGTTCATGCCGGGCACCGGGCAGAAGCGCAGCGGCAGGCGCCTGCTCACGGTCGGCACCGATTGCGCGGTCGGGAAGAAATACACGGCGCTCGCGATCGAAAGGAACTGCGGGCGCGCGGCGTGGATGCCGACTTCCGCGCCACCGGCCAGACCGGCATCTTCATCTCAGGCCGCGGCATCGCGTCGATTCCGTCGTCTCCGATTTTTGTCTCAGGCGCGGCTGAATGGCTGTCCCCGGCTGCTGCACCGCAACACTGGGACGTGATCGAGGGCCAGGGCTCGCTGTTTCATCCGGCCTACGCCGGCGTGACGCTCGGCCTCATCCACGGCAGCGAGCCGGATGCGATGGTGCTCTGCCACGACGTTGCACGCACGAGCATCGCCGGACTACGAAGGCTTTGCGATCCCAACGTACGAGGCCTGCTTCGAGGCCTACCTCGCCGCGGCACGCCTGACGAATCCGCGGCGCGATTCGCGGGCGTCAGCCTCCAACACGTCGCAGTCTCGACGAGCAGGCCGCTGCGCGCGCCGACGGCGGAGGTTTCGAAGCGCGTGTCACTGCCCTGCTGCGATCCCATCCGGCACGGCGTCGCGGCGATCGTCGATCGAGTATTGTCACACTAGACGGGGGTGTCATGGTATTCCTCGTCAATGCGTTGATCGAATGGCCGCGAAGCGTGAGCGCGTCACCCTCGTGTGGCTCGGGCCGCTCTTCGCCCGCGTCGTGACGGGCTGGGGTATTCCTCTGGACCCGGATGGGGCAAGCTCACGCACCTGCCCCTTGTCTACCGAAAACTTCGTGAACTGGGGGCGTTCCCGCGCACCGCAGCTGCTCGCTCCCCTTCGTCTCGGGCGTCGAGTTTTTCGGCGGAATCCTCGCCTCTGCTGGGGCTCATGACCCGGATCTCGGCAGGCGCGCTCGGCGTCGTCATGATCGTCGCCGTCAAGTCCGCGCAGTGGGAGGAAGTCGACTCGGTGCCAGGCGCTTCTCGGCCTCGAAGAGGTGATATGCCTCGCCCTCTTCCTGTGGCTCGCCATCGCGGGGGCCGGGCGCGTCTCGCTCGACGACCATCTCCTCGAGCGTCGCGCAGGCGCCCTGAACAGCACCGAAATCGCCGGTCTGGGCGAATCCCCGGGCGTGCAGGCTCGGCCGCACCGCTACCAGTTGTCCTGCAAGATATCGCGCGGCAGTACCGTCGATCGCGTGCAGCGTATGGGCGTGTCGCGGCTTCTCGCTCAAGGTTCGGCCCGGAGCGGTGCGGCAGCGACGCCGCTCGAGCAGCACCAGCGCGCTCGCGCAGCTTCGAGCGGCACGAGACCTTCTGCCGGATACGGCTCGCGTCGTCGAACACCTCCGTTTCCGTCGCAGTTCGCGCTGCATTCGGCTTCGAGCGCGCCTTGACGGGCAGTCGATGACCGCCCGGCAGCGCCCGCATGCAGCCGTTCGCGGTTCGTCGCGTCCGTCGATCGCGGGCCAGAAACCGACGACGCTCTGGGGCTCGGTCCAGGGATAGAGTGTGATCCGTGTGGCGAACGACCTCGCCACGCCGATCCCGCGCGCCTGCTTGAAGATGTACATCGGTTTGCGGCAGGAGCGGCGCGCGGAGGCCGATGTCAGACCGCGATCGCCGCGAGCGCGCCGGCGTGCGGCTGAAGGCGTCGAACACCGGGGTCGAGGTCGTTGCATCGCATGGCCGAGACTTGTTGAGGGCCGGTGGGCGTCGGCCTTGAGCCGCCCGCGAGCGTCAGGCAGGCGCTCTCGAGAAATCCGCGGATGGCCTCGCCGCTGGTCAGGAAGTACTGCTCGGCGGCATGGAGCGCGCGCGGCCGTCGGCCGGCAAAAGCACGGTCGCCTGCCCCGGCGGCGGGACGTGCTCGCGACGCGAGCGCGATGGCGCGCGTTCGCGCAGTCGCAAGGCGCGTCGCTCCGCCGGCACGAATCCCGGCAGCACTGGGGAAGCCCGTCAGCGCCGGTATTGCGCGAGGGTTGCGACGTGGAAAGCAGGCCGCTCACCGCAATCGGCTCATTCATGCCCGGACGGTAAAGCTCACCCGCGCGCCCACGCTTGCACGTCGAAGCCCAGCCCGGCGCGCGGATGGCCTCGAGCCATTCCACACGGTTTTTCAAGACGCCGCCGAACGCGAAAAGATGCGGCTGCACGAGGCGCAACGCGCGATGGCGCACTGCTCAGCGCAGGCGCACGATTGCCGGAAAGATCTCGTCCACCGTCTTGACGAGGCTCTTCAAGGCTCCCGAGCGCGGTGGGGTTCCGACAGCAAGAGCGCCCGAGTGAGGCACGCCGAGGTCACACAGCATCATCGCGAACTTCGCGAGCGCTGCGAGCGAAGCCGGGCCTGCGACGCCGACGTGGACGGGCAGGCCGATGCCGTGGCTCGTGAGTTCGCGGTCCCCGGGCGACGAGGGCCGCCGGGCCGAAGCCGAACTGGCTCACGACGTGTACGGTCGCGCCGGTGAGCGCGCCATAGGCCTGCTTTCGCGCGAGCGCATCCCCAGAGCGCGGCGGCCGGGATGTTCGGATTGCCCTCCCGGATTGGCTCCGCGACGCCGATCGACTGGATGCCGACTCCGCTGCACAAGCGCAGCCAGGTCGAGTCGGAGTGTGCTCGAGTGTGCTCGCCCGCGGGCGGCGTCTGGTCGCCGGCGAGCGAGCAGCAACGCGGGCGACGCCGCCTTCCGAAGTCGCGCGAGGCCCCGCATCGGGCTCCCGGCGGGAGGCGATGCGCCGCGCAACGCGGAGTGCGGGCGGCCGCGAAACCGCGCGCTCGACGGCGCAGGCGGTTTCGGCGACGTCCGCGAGCTTCGCACGTTCGGCGTGTGGGCGGCGTAGAGCGTGCTGCCAGCCGGCGAGGCGACCCACGAGCGCCGGCGCAAGGCTGCTGCCGTTCGCGGTGATCTCGAGCGATGCCGCCCGCGAAGGCGGCAATGCGGCGCCTTGAGGTCGCGCCGGCATCCGCGGCGAGCGCGCGGTTCGCCGGCCACTATTTCTGCCGCCGCGCGTCACGACGAAGGATTCGTCGTTGAACCGAGGGCCGCCATGTTTCCGCAACACGGTCTGGGTGGCGTGCCGGTACGCGCCGCTTGCTGACGACCTCGTCGAGGCGCTGCGTCCTCGATCTGGTTGACGTAGATCGCCGCGTTCCAGAGCATGCCGAACAGCGTCGAGGTGCCCGATGCGATTTCCGATCTCAGCTCGGCGGCGGTGTGCATCGTGGCGAAAGATTGACTGGTCAGTCCGCCGGCACTACGCGCGAGAAATCGCCCGCGTCGCTGCCGAGCTCGGCCAGCAGAGCGCCGCAAGCAACTGGCGGCGATCCACCTGGAACGGAGTTTTCATCGGGCCAGAGCTTCTGGACGATCTCGAGCAGTGAGGGTCGTGGCCGTAGGACTGGACTCACGAGCAGCCGGCCCGTTCGGCGCGAGGCTGCGGGTGAGCGGCGCGAGCACCTTCTCACCGCCTTAATTCCGCGCGGACAGCATGCGCGCCCGCCAGGAATTGCGACGCGAGGATCAGGTCGTAGGATTCGAACGCGCCTGCCCCTGCACCTCGGAATCACGCGGTCGAGCGCTGAACTCGTGGTCACTCGCGGTGGCAGGCCACGAGGACGGACAGGCGCACATACCAGATTGCCGGTCTTCGCGCTCGCTTCACCTGCCAACCAAAGACCAGGACCTTCGAGAGAACGCAGCTGCTCGCCATATTCGGCGGAGCCGCCCTCGAGCCGACTTCGTGCCAATTAGAGCGCGTCGGGCGATTGAGTGTCGCGCGGCATCAGCCGCGGCGCCTCGGAATAATGCCCGGAGTTCGTGATCACGAGCACGGTCGCCGGGTGCTCGAGAGCCGGTCCGGCATTTTCTCGAGGCCGAGCCGAACGTCCTCGAGGCTGATTTCCTTGGCGACGACCATGAGCGGCACGGTCGGGAACAGTGCGTGCGCATGGCGCATGATGCCGTGCGAGCACCGTCGCGTCGCCCATGCCCGCATCGAAGACGCGAAGCGCAGGAGGCGTCGGCCGCACGTGCTTGAGCTCGGTCGCGGCCCGTTGCGCGCCACCACGGACTTCTCGTTGCAGGTATTGACGAACGCGAGGAATTATTTCTGGCGGTTGTCGTAGAAACGAAACGGCGTCGCCTCCGCAGCCGGGCGCGTGCGCCACGGCATTGCAGCCTCGCCAGAACTCGACGCCCAGGCCAGAGCAGGCATGTTTGTGCCGGCTTTCCCTATACGGAACTGGCCCGCCGTATTACGAGGTTACGCCCCCGGCAAGCGACGCACGACTCATTGGTCTAACATCGCCACGTTCGCTGGCGTTCGTCGAACTGCAACGTGGCGAGCCCATCCTTTCGGTCATGCATCGAGTGCGTGCGGCACATGGGTACTCGGCTCGCAACGGCGTTTCATCATTTCGACCAGGCGGAATTGCGTCTCACCGCGCCGCGCTGTTTGAATCGTTCCAGCGGTCTGCCAGCGCCGCGCGCGCGCGTTTTCCAGGGCGTCAGCCGGCTTCAGCGGCCACGTAGCTG
>ERZ1370068.1583-contig-1149_pt1 | contig 23475 bp, 38 predicted proteins | sample MGYA00561227_ERZ1370068 | MGnify/ENA primary metagenome ERZ1370068 (study PRJEB38410, sample SAMEA6850437) | metagenome | study: Metagenomic assessment of the ecological functions of the soil: analysis of the soil microbiota associated with the...
TTTCAGCGCACGCCATCGCCCGGGCGGTATTGGGCCCAGCCAATCGAGGCCGCACAACCCGGCCGGCCCAAACTGATCGGACTGGAGCACGTCCTCCACGAAGACCCGAATCGGGCCTGCGAAGGAGTGCAGCACGTCGTGGAAGGCCACGATCGCGCTGCGGCGCGAGATGGCGCCGGAACAGCTCGAGGTCGGCTTTGGCCCCATTGGTAGGTGTGATCGCCGTCGATCCAGAGAAACCGAATGGGGCGATGCCAGTCAGGCGCCAGGTCACGGAGTACGCGCGATGGGCCTCGACACTTTCTTCCACCCCGGCCCGGCGCAGCGACGCCTGAACTCATCCCACGAGGACTGCTGCGAGCCGTGTCCGTAATCGGTGACCGCAGGTGCGGTGTGCGGATCGACCGCGACGACTCGGACCGAGGCTGTAACGCTGGGCGATCGACGCGAGCCCGACCGTGGACTTGCCCTTGTAGCTGCCGATCTCGAGGGATGGTCCCCTGCGCAGGCGCGCAGGCGGCGACGAGCGCGAGAAAACACGGCTTCGCGCTCCGTCAAGAATCCGGGAGCCGCCTGCACCCGCTGCCACGCCTCGTCGATCGCGGCATCGAGATCAGGTGGTACCGATAACTGACGCGACCGATAACCGATGACGTAGTCAGCAGTATTGATCGAACGCCGCCGTCAAGTCTGCGGCAATGTCGCGCGCGTTGCGGCCCTCGATGTTGCGCCGTTCCAGCATGAGAGACGAGCCGGCCGTCCTTGAAGAGCGCGGATCTGCGGCGACGACGGCGTGATAGCCGGTGAAGTACGCTGCGCGCCCGTGCCGTGGCATCGGCATCCTGGCCCGCGCGAAGTACCGTGAGCGAGCCGGGCGGGCCGTCGTTCGTGCTGAATCGCGAGTGCCGCCGCCGGGCGCGCATTGGCGTGCCGCGCACCCGCACACCGAATTCACCACGACGAGCGTAGGCGTGCGCGTCACCGCTCGCGAGGACAGTATCCACCTTCAGCGGGAGTTCGCAGCTCTGCAAAGCCCAGACGCGTCAGCTCTTCGCGCATCGGGCGAACCATTTCCGGATCGTACATCGGAACGTTCAGATTACGCATGTGCTCCTCACTTCTTAAGGAAGGCGCTCAACGCCGCCCGGAAATCAGGCGTGCTGCGGCTGACCGCGTTGACGTCGGCGCCCGAGTCGCAGTCCCTCTTCGAAACCGAAGCCCGTCGAGCTGATAGAACTGCTGTTTGGTGAACGCGAGCGCTGAAGGACTCGCTTCGGCCAGGACGCGGAGGACCTCGGCGGCCTGCTCCTCGAAGTCGGCGTCCTCGTAGACGCGGGACGCGAGGCCCGGCCGCGGCCGCTTCGTTTCCGTCGAGGAGCCGGCCGGTCGTCGCGAGGTCGAACGCGACCTTTCGCTCACCGTCCGGCGCAGCATCGTCATGACGAGCGCCGGCACGAAGCCGCGCTGTACCTCGGGATAGCCGAACTGGGCCGACTCCGTCGCCAGAGAATCAGATCGCAGGCGGTCGCCAGCCCGCACCCGCCGGCGAGCGCGCGTCCCTGGACCAGCGCGACCACCGGGCTTCGGGAGCCGCGCGCATGCGCACGAAGATCTGCGGCGAAGTAGCAGCGCCGCCTTGCGGTTGTGCTCCAGCGACTGATCCGCCGAGGCGCAGCAGCTCGTTGAGATCCATCCCGGCGCAGAAATCCCGGCCGGCCCCGGATGGCGACCACCCGCACGCGTCGCGTCGAGATCCGGCCCGTTCAGAGCGTCTCGAGCAGCGCGTCGATCATCGGCGTGTCGATGGCGTTGCGCTTATCCTCGGCGGTTGAGCGTCGCCGTGAGGATGCCGTCGGCGACCTGGACGAGCACGCGGTCAGCTCACCGGCGCACCTCGATTTCCATGCGCAGCAGCGCCGTCGGAGAACACCTTGCCCTGGGCGTCGGTCTTGAGCGAGATCGTGCCCGCCGCCATCGAGCGCGCCGTGCAGCAGGAAATTCAGCGCGTTCAGATTCGGGCAGCTCGAACCGTTCGACAGGCCCTAGTGATCATGCCGTTAAAATGCCGCGCGACTCGCGCCGCCGTCACCTGCTTCACGAGCAGGGGATAGTCCTTCGGATTCTGGGCGATGAGCCCGATGTTGGCGGTATCGCCCTTTGTCCCCGGATCGAGCGTGGGCAATGTCGACCAGCCTGACGATACGCTGACCGCCGACCGCCGCCTTCTTCATGCCTTCTTCATGATCTCCACCTGTGGCTCCACGACCCTGCGATCGATCAGCGCGGGCCAGTACGCGACGATCTCCTCCGGCTTCGGGCGCCCGCCGGCGAACCCGGTGACACTCGGCGGGCCATTGAGGATCAGCGGCGCGATCTCGCGCGTGAACCGATCCACCGGTTTCTGGTCGGCGGCACGGACGCCGATCCGGAGCTGCACTTCAGGGATCGCGTCAACGTCGATCTCTTCGAGCGCGAGCGCGCCGTGCGTGGCGGTGGCACCCACGAACTCGGTGTGAATCGGCTTCGAACTTGAGTCCGAGATCCTCGAGACGCTGCCGCAGCATGCGATCGGCCGCCTGAGCCTTCTTCAGCGCGTCTGGCCACGCATAGACGAGCGTGCCAACGGCTTTGTACCCATAGAAGTATGCGATCGAGACCTTGAGCCTGTCCGTCGCCGGCTTCCCCTGACACCAGACACCCGCACCCTGTCCTTGCCCGCCTGAGTCAATTGATTGTCGTAAAGTCCGCGATGCCGTCAGGGGTGATGTACTCGCGCGGATCGCCCATTTCATACACCAGCTGTTCCGGTGACGCCGGCGACGTCGATGCGACCGCCAGTGCTCGGATGCTTGATCAGCTCGAAGGTCCCGTCCGGCCAGCGCCTCGACGATGGGATACCCGACATTGGCGAGGTCGGGGATGCTCCCAATCATTCTGATAATTGCCGCCGCTCGCACTGCGCGCCGCACTCGATGATATGCCCGGCGACGGTGCCGGCCGCGATCAGGTCCCACGAATCGCGGGACCAGTCAGAGGCGTGCATCAGCGGGCCGAGCGTCAGGCCGGTATCAGTGACTCGGCCCGGTAATGACGACCTGCGCGCCGCGCTGCAGGGCATCGACGACCGGGGCCGCTCCGAGGTAGGCGTTCGCCGAGAGCACGCGATCGCGCACGTCGCGGAGCGGGCGGCCGGTATCGAGGTTCTTGAGCTCATGCCCCCGTGCCACGAGAGCCGTCGAGCCGCCCGGAGCAGATCGTCGCCGGTAACGACGCCAATCGTGAGCTTGCCGCCGAGCCCGAGTCTGCGTGCCACCTCGGCGAGCGCGGCGGCGCAGGCGCGCGGGTTCACGCCGCCGGCGTTGGCCGTGACTTTGATGCCGCGCTCCACGACCGTGGGAAGAATCCGCTCCATCTGCGTGATGAAGTCGGTCGCGTACCCGAGTGCCGGGTCGCGCGACTTCTGTTTTTGCAGAATGGACATCGTGACTTCGGCGAGATAGTCCATCATCAAGTAGTCAATCGGCCCGCCCGTCACCTGACGATACGGCGCTTCCACCCAGTCACCCCAGAACCCTTGCCCGGCCGCGACCCGCACGGTCGCCGGTCGAGCACTCACCGGGCGCCGTCCCCGGGCCCGGGACCATCGTCCGCCGCGCCGCGAAGGTACCGACGAGGGTCGTGACGCGAGTCTCGATCAATGCCGCGAAGCCTTCCGGCTTCTCGAGCGACGGCGGCGCCGGCAGCCGGACAATCGCGCGTCCTCCGGCGACGACGGAAATCGCACCGCCCTCCCCCACCGGCTCGTCAGGGCCCAGGAAGCGGATCGCCGCGGTGCCGTTCCAGGAATGTCCCGGTGGCTTGGCGAACGCCGGGTAGAGCTCGACAGTGAGCGGCGTGCCGCGCAGCGCTTCGGGGACGGTCATGCTCAGGCGTCCAAAGGCATAGTTCATCGGCTGGTTGCCGCCGCGCACCTGCTGCCCCGTCGAATCGTACGCCGTGATGGAAAAGTCGGTCATTTCATCCCAGAGATCCGGGGACAGGTCGACATCCACCTCCATCTGTTTCGCCCAACGCGGCGGTCGGACCTGCAGCGTCTCAGCCGGCTGGCCGCGACCGGTGATCGCGTACGACCGCTCGGCGCCCACCAGCCGGTGGACGACTTCGCCGGTGACCGTATTGGCGGCTGCGGTCACCACACTGGATGCCTCGAGCGCCTGCTGGGTGCTGCCGAGCGCCACGGGTCCCAGATCCGCCCGTACGGTGACGGTCGTGGCCGCCAGCGGCGGCGCAATAACGTCGAGCTCATAGACGCCGGGGATCATGTCTTCGGCGCGAACCACGACGGTCGCGGTGCCGCGCTGCTGCTCCCCGATCTCGATGTCTTCTGGAGCCGAGCGAGCGGGCTGTCCATTCGGTTCGTACAGTCGGACAGTGGCTTGCTGCGACTGGGAGTCGGGCAGCGTGACGAGCGCACGGATGGTTGCGCCTGCTGGGAAAACGCGGAGGAAGTAGCGTTGCACTGACGCAGGCGCAATGGTGCGCCGCTCATCAAAGAGCACCTTTGTCGCCAGATCGACTGGCACAATCACCGTGTTGACGAGCGCGAACAGTGGACCCGCCAGCGTATCGCGCGGATTCACGGCGGTGATCGTGCCGACATAATAACCGGGGGCGGTCAGCGAGCTGCGGCGGTAGGTCACCGGAATTTGCGTGGCGCGTGGAGCCGCATTGACGGTGTCGTCGACGGCGAGCCACGGCACGTCACTGCGCAGCACGAACTGCGCGGCGCGCAGCCCTGCGAGATGCCGAACCGTGAAGGTCTCGACAGTATCCTGCGCGTTGGCAAATCCGTTGCGACGGAAGGCCGCCGACGCTCCCGTCTCCGCGCGCACACCGTAGGTCGCACCCTGGTGCCCCGCCTCGAGCCACTCGTACGCCGTTGGGAGATCCGGCACACCGGCTCCTTCGTCGATGACGCGGGCTGCGCCCATCGGATGCGCGGAGAAGCGCAGTGCCCGCACAATCTCCGTGGCGCTCGCTTTGCGGTTCTCCAGCGTGAGTCCGAGATCAGGCATGCGGCGAGACCGGCGGCGTGCGGCGCCGCCATGCTGGTGCCACCCTTGATCTCGTTGCCCGTGTCCCACCGCGGAACCGTCGAGTAGGCGACGCCGGGCGCCACGATGTCGGGCTTGGCCAGCTCACCGCCGCGCGAGCTGAACCAGCCGAGCACGTCGCGCGCCGGCGGTCTGCCCTGCTGCGGCGGCTGTGCAAAAACGCCGGGGTACGTCGCTCCGACCGACAGGGCGAGGTCGGCGGAACCGGGGAAGCCCACCGTCGAGAGCCCGGGGCCGTCGTTCCCGGCGCTGATGGTGAACACGGCATCCGGATGCGCGAGCAGGAACGCATCGACGATCGAGTCGATCACCGCGCGTCCTTCATGCTCATTGCCCACACCAAAACTGAGATTGAGCACGAGCGGCATATTCCGCTGCGCCGCGTAGCGCGCGGCGTAATCCATCGCGCGCATCATGCTGCCGTGGACGGTCACACCGCCCCGCGCGTTGTTCGCGATCTTCAGGCCCATCACCTGCGCGCCCGGCGCGACGCCGCTGAATCCCGCGACGTTGTACAGGTTGTAGCCCGCAGCGATACCGGCGACGTGCGTCCCGTGCCCCGACGTGTCGAAGAAGAGATCGAGCACCGGTGTGCCGTCCGCCTCGCTGAAATTCGCGACGATCGTCAGGGCTTCTTGCCGAGGGCAACCATCTCCCGGCCCTGACGGAAATCGTGCAGCGGCATTTCGTCCTCGAACGAGCCGTCGAGATTCGTATCGATGAACGCGGCCCAACCATCGGTGGCCTTCACCACGACTACGGGAAACTCGTCGGTATTCCGGCCGTTGCCGTTGACGTCAGCGGCGGGCGGCAGCCCGAGCGGCAGCTCCGGAAGACGCCGCGATACCAGGTGCTCGCGGTCGTGAGGCGCGCGATCCGGGCTGCTCCCTTCATGTCCGATTCGGTCGGCGCCGGGAACGCGGTCAGGGCGACGCGCCCCTCCCCGAAAAATCGCGCAGCTCGATGACCTTGGGCGATCCGGTACTCGTCGTGAGCAGTCCGGCGACGTTGGGATCGACGCCGCTGTCCAGAATCGCGATCAGCACGCCGCGGCCGTCATAGGTCGGATGGAGGGAACGGAACAGATCGACGCCCGTGCTCTTGAGCGGCATCAGCCCGAGCATGTAGGCGATCGGCGGCTCGACCGCCGGTTCCGGCGCGCCGGCAGTGCGTGTCGCGTCGGATGGCGTCGCCGTGACCGTTGTCGTCGTCGTGGGCGTGGGAAGGGTCTTCGGCGCGACCGCTTTGCTGCTCGCGCACGCGGCGCCGAAGGCGAGAAACAGGACCGCAAATTGCTTGATCACGTCTGGCTCGGCAGGGCAAAGGCCCCGATATGGGGTCCGGTGAATTCAGCAGACACCTCGAGGAGAAACGCGAGGGTGTCACGCGTTTCCTCGGGGGTGATGATCGCATCGACAAAGCCGCGGGCGCCGGCGAACTTCGCGTCGAGCTGGTGCTCGTAATCGGCGCGCATGGCGTCGACCGCGGCTGCGTTCTCCGGCTTGCGGGCATCGCCGCCATAGACGGCCTGGATCGCGGACTCTCCTTCCATCACGCCCATGCGCCCCGTGGGCCACGAGACGATGAAGTCGGGGTCGAATCCTTGTCCCGCCATGGCGTAGTAGCCGGCGCCAGACGCGTGATTCACGGTGAGCACCAGCTTCGGCACGGTCGCGGTCGCCATGGCCTCCACGAACCGCGCGCCCGCCCGGATGATACCCGAGTGTTCCGCCTCGGTCCCGACCATGAATCCCGACACATCCTGAATGAACAAGAGCGACACACGCTCGCGGTCGGCGTTCTCGATGAAGTAGGCCACCTTCTCGGCGCTGTCGGTATAGATGATTCCGCCGATCCGCGGAGCATCACCTTTCTGCTTTGGCTTGATCACGCCCCGCGAGTTGGCGATCACCGCCACCGGTCGTCCTTCGATCGCCCCATGCCCGCAGATCATCTCGGGCGCGATGTCAGGCTGGAACTCGTCCAGGCGGCCGGCATCGAGCAATCCCTCCAGCACGCCGCGCACGTCGTAGCTCATCCGGTGATCGACCGGAATCAGCTCATACAACTGCTTGGTGTCGCGCTTGGGCGCAGTATGGGTGCGGCGATGCTGTGGTTGATGGGGAGTCGCCCCACATACTCCCGGATTCGCACCAGACACTCTTTATCATCCTTCGCCTTGTAGTGGGCGACCGCGCTGATCCCGGTATGCGTTCCTGCGCCGCCGAGGGACTCGGCATCGACCACCTGACCGGTGGCGCCTTTGACAAGGTTGGGACCGCCGAGACCCATGAACGACGTGCCCTCGACCATGAAGATGACGTCCGACAGCGCGGGCAAGTACGCGCCTCCCGCGATGCACGGTCCCATCACCGCCGCGATCTGCGGCACCTTGAGATAGCGTCGCATGATCGAGTTGTAGTAAAAGATCCGTGCCGCTCCATACTGACCCGGGAAGACGCCGCCTTGATACGGCAGGTTTACGCCGGCGGAATCGACCAGGTAGATGATCGGAATGCGTTGCCGCATCGCGATCTCCTGGGCCCGCAGAATCTTCTTGATCGTTTCAGGCCACCACGATCCCGCTTTGACCGTCGCATCGTTGGCCACGACCACCACCGGCCGTCCCCGACGCGCCCGAGCCCGGTGACGACGCCTGCCGCCGGTGCCTGGCCGTCGTACTGGTCATAGGCGACGAGCAAACCGATTTCGACCCATCGACCATCTGGATCGAGTAGCGCGGCAATCCGCTCGCGTGCGGTGAGCTTGCCCTGATCGTGCTGGCGCTTGATGCGCTCGGCGCCCCCGCCCTGTTCCAGGCGAGAACGCAGCGTCTTGTATTCGTCGCTGAGGGACTTGAGACGACTCACGCGGCGACGTGCTCCGCCGCCCACTCCTCGATGTACTTGATGAGGTCCGACGTCGGCGTGCCGGGACCAAACAGCTTGCCCGTCCCCTGCGCTTCCAGCGCTGCCATGTCGTCCGCGGGGATGATTCCACCACCCGTGAGCAGCACATCCTGGCGGCCGGCGGCATCGAGCAGCTTCCGCACGCGCGGGAACAGCGTCATATGCGCCCCCGACAAGATCGACAGGCCGACGACGTCCACGTCCTCCTGAATCGCGGCCTGCGCGATCATTTCCGGCGTTTGATGCAGTCCGGTGTAGATGACTTCCATGCCCGAGTCGCGGAGCGCGGCGGCGACGACTTTGGCGCCGCGATCGTGGCCGTCCAGCCCCGGCTTGGCGACGAGGATGCGAATGGGACGGCGACGTTTGGCGGAGCCCATCAGGCTCGAAAGCGCAGGAGCGCCGCGAGACCGTCCACCCCACGGCGAGCCTTATCGTCGTAGAGGACGTCGACCTGCGCGCGTTGCGCCAGCGCGTCTTCTACCGCCTCATCGATTTTGGGATTGTCGTCGTGACCGTCGGCGAGGAGCGTCCGCACCTGCCCACGGCTCAGTCGCTTGAGCGTGGCATCGATCCCATTGACCGCCCAGCCAGTCGGCAGCGCCCTCTTTGATCGCGTCGGCGTGTGCGCGCTCCCAGGCGCGCTCGCGCTCTTCGCGCAACGCGAGCGCCGCATCGCGAACCTCGGCCGGCGTCGCCTTCTTGGGGTTGAGCTTCACCACGCCGAATACCAGATCGTGCACATAGGTGTGAAGGTGCGGGACAACGGCTCCCGCGTCCACACCAACGCTGCCGAACACGATGCCGGCCAGCGACTTCTCCCGATTGATCTGGAAAATGTGATCGGCGATGTGCGCGTAGAATCGCTGCTTTTCCGTACGGATGCGCTGGTGATAATTGTGTTCGCCGGCGCTGCCGGACGGCTTCCCGCCCCTGCCGCCGTGGAACTTCCCGGCGCGCGAGGCTTCGATGTTGGGCACCAGGCCTGGCCGCTCCACGCAGTCGTACGCCGTGACCTCGAAGAACCGAGCGGCGGTGCGGTCGTACACGACCGCGAGAATCGTCCCGAACTCCTCCTCGAGGCCGAGCAGCTCGCGCACCAGCGGCTGATGATCGACGGCGAGCCGCGACCGGTGCACGTGTGCGGCAACGACAGCGCCTCGAACAGGCGCAGCTCGTGCGAGGCGACGATCGCGATGGCGCGCGACCGCGGGAGATGGTTCCGGCTCCTCGAGGTAATCGAGTACCTGCCGCAACGATGCCGCGATGGCTTCGCGGTCCTCGTGCGACAGGGGCTGACGCGCGAGCTGCGCTTCGCGCTCGCGCACGCGGTTCTTCATCTTGATGAGATACTTGCCGCGCATGCGGTCGCGCGGCTCGAGCTTCAGATAACAAGTGACGACCCAGTGGCGCCCGGGCGCGATCGACGCCAGGCGCGCGATGACGGCCTGGGCGTCCTGCTCGGTAATTGCGGCTGGGAGTGCGCTCATCGTCTAGAAGAAAACGGGTTCGCGGTATGCTCCCACACGCGCTCCAGCGCGTGCCTGATTTCGTAGAGCGTGGCGTAGACGCGTGCGCAGTCGAGCATCGGCCCGATGACGTTCTGATCCGGACTCGGCAGCCTGGCGCAGGGTTCTCGAGGCGGCCGCTCCACGAGGCTGTTGTCCCGCCCGGCGCGCACGCGAGCGAGCCGGCGGCGTTGCTCTCGTCTTCTGCATCGTCGGACACCTTCAGGATTTCCGACCGGGTGATCGTCGTCCGACAGGAATTCGTTCACGCCCACGATGATTTTCCCGCTCGCTTCCACCTGACGCTGGAAAGCGGCGGCAGATTGAGCGATCTGCCGCTGGAACCAGCCGACTCTCGATCCCTCGGACGACTCCGCCGATGGAATGGATCTCGGCGAACAGCGCCTCCGCTTCACGCTCCAGCTGGTCGGTGAGGGCCTCGACGTAGTACGAGCCGCCCAGTGGATCGATGACGCTCGGCAACGCCGGTCTCGTGCGCGAGAATCTGCTGGCGTGCGTAGCGCCACCTGCACCGACTGCTCGGTCGGCAGCGCGAGCGTCTCGTCGAGCGAATTCGTGTGCAGCGACTGCGTGCCGCCGAGCACCGCGGCGAGCGCCTGATAGGCGACGCGCACGATGTTGTTGAGCGGCTGCTGCGCGGTCAGCGTGACGCCGGCCGTCTGGCTGTGGAAGCGCATCATCCACGAGCGCGCGGTCTTGGCGCCTTATAGCGCTCGCGCATGTGCCGCGCCCAGATGCGGCGCGCCGCCCGCAGCTTCGCGATCTCCTCGAAGAAGTCGTTGTGGATGTCCCAGAAGAATGAAAGCCGGGCGCGCAAACGTATCGACGTCCAGCCCGCGCGCGATGCCGCGCTCGACGTAGCGTGAACCCGTTCGGCGAGCGTGAACGCCGAGCTCCTGCGCCGCCGTCGCGCCGGCTTCACGGATGTGGTAGCCGGAGATCGAGATCGTATTCCAGAGCGGCGTGTGCTGCGACCCCCACTCGAACATGTCGACGATGACCTTCAGCGCCGGCTCGACCGGGATACACCCAGGCGTGCTGCGCCATGTACTCCTTGAGAATGTCGTTCTGGACCGTGCCGCGGAGCTTGTGCGATCGGCACGCCCTGCTTCTCGGCCGCCGCGACGTAGAAGCAGAACAGGATGGCGGCGGGGCCATTGATCGTCATCGACGTCGAGACCTGGTCGAGCGGGATGCCGTCGAACAGCGTCTCCATGTCGGCGAGCGACGGAGATCGCGACGCCGCACTTCCCGACCTCGCCCTCGGAGCGGGGATGGTCGGAGTCGTAGCCCATCAGCGTCGGGAAATCGAACGCGACCGGACAGACCGGTCTGGCCCGTGCTCGAGCAGGAACTTGTAGCGCCGGTTGGTATCGCTCGCGCTGCCGAACCCGGCGAACTGGCGCATCGTCCAGAGCCTGCCCCGGTACATCGTGGGATGAATGCCGCGCGTGAACGGATACTCACCGGGCCGACCGAGCTGTTCTGCGACGTCGAAGCCGTTGAGGTCGGCGGGCGTGTAAATCGGTTTTTTCTCGATGGTCATTTGCCGTTCCTTACTTTACTGAGGACTTCGGCGGCCACGTCGTAGGGGCTGCGGGTTCCGGCGGCGACCTCATCGAGCCGCTGCGCCAGTGAGAGCCTCCGGCGTGCGTCTCATCCATACCCATTGGCGAATGGCTCGGTTCAGGACCGCGCGCGTTCGTGCCGCGAGCTGGCGTTTGCGACGATCGACGAGTTTGCCGCTCGATTGCGAGGTACTCGTGATGCTTGTCGAGCGCGGCAACTAACCCGTCAATGCCTTCCCCTTTGAGGCGACGGTGGTGAGGACGGGAGCCTCCCACTCGTTGGAAGCGTTGGACGGTTGGAAGCTGAGCTTCGCTCTCCATGGTGCGCTTTCACGTTCACGAACGCATTGCCCTTCCGGATGCCCAGCATCACCTCGATCTCCTGGCGCAACTTGTCCGCCCCCGGGCGATCGCTCTTGTTGATCACATACAGCTCGGCGATCTCCATCACGCCCGCTTTCAGCGTCTGGATGCCGTCCCCGGATTCCGGAACGAGCACGAGCACCGTGGTCTCGGCCGTGGCGGCAACGTCGAGCTCCGTCTGCCCGTACCCCGACCGTCTCGATGAGAATCCGGTCGAACCCAAAGGCGTCGAGGACATCCGCGACTTCTTCGGTCGTGGTCGCGAGGCCGCCCTGGGCGCCGCGGGTCGCCATGGAGCGGATGAAGACGCCGGGATCGAGGCTGACCGATTCCATGCGAATGCGATCGCCCAGCAGCGCGCCGCCCGTGAACGGACTGCGTCGGGATCCACCGCGATCACCGCGACCTTCAGGCCGCGCTCGCGATAGACCCTGACCAGCTGCTCCGTGAGCGTGCTCTTCGCCGGCGCCCGGCGGGCCGGTGATGCCGATGCGCTGCGTGTGCCTCGTTTGCCCACCTTCTTGTGCACGGCGGACAAGACTTGCTCAAAGCCCTCGCGCTGGTTTTCCACGAGGCTGATCGCACGGGCCAGTGCGGCCGTATCCCCGCGGTCCAATCCTTCGAGCAGCGCGTCGAGCTCGCATAGCTCTAAGGATAACGGCGGCGTGGCTGGTCACAGGAGGGTCCCGCGCAGGAGGACGCTCGCCACGGTGAAATAGATGACGAGCCCCGTCACGTCCACCAAGGTTGCGACAAACGGTGCCGAGGCGCTCGCCGGGTCGAACCCGAGGCCGCCGGAGAATGAAGCGGCAGCAGCGATCCCGTCATCGTCCCGAACGTCACCACCCCGATCAGGCTGCCAAAGACGGTGAGGGCGATGAGCAGGTAGTGCTCGCCGTAGATGCCGGTGAGCGAGTGCCAGAGTGTGATGCGCAGGAACCCGATGATCCCGAGGAACGTCCCGAGGACGAGCCCGGCGCCCAGCTCGCGGCGAATCACGCGCCACCAGTCACGGAGCTTCACCTCGCCCAGCGCCATCGCTCGGATGACGAGCGTCGACGCCTGGGATCCGGAGTTGCCACCGCTGCGAGATGATGAGGGGAACGAAGAGGGCGAGGATCACGGCTTTGGCGATTTCGTCCTCGAAGAACGCCATCGCCGTCGCCGTCAGCATCTCTCCGATGAAGAGCGCGGCGAGCCAGCCGGCTCGTTTTCTCGACCATCGCGGGCGAACGCAATCTTGAGATAAGGTGCGTCGAGCGCCTCCATACCGCCGAACTTCAGGATGTCCTCCGTCGGTCCTCGGCCTCGACGACGTCGACCACGTCGTCGAACGTGATCCGGCCCAGCAGCTTGCCGGTGCCGTCTCACAACCGGCACTGCCGGCGACGTTGTAGCGCGCCATGAGCCGCGCGACCTCTTCCTGATCCTGCTGCGGCTGCACCTGCACAATCGGCTGCTCCATGACGTCGCGCAACGAGTTTGCGTCGGGGCGCGACACGATCAGACCGGGAGACGGGCACAATGCCGCGCAAGTCGCCGCCGCTGTCGACGGCATAGATCTGATACAACTGGCTCTCGTCTTCCTCGCACTGGCGCCGAATCGCGTCGATCGCTCCGGCCACCGTGACGTCCTCGCGGACGGAAACGACATCGGTCGACATCAGTCCACCGGCCGAATCCTCCGGATACTTGAGCGGCTCCTCCACCTCGGCGCGATCGGTGACGTCCGCCAGCACCGCCTCGCGCTGGCGCGACCGACAGCTCGCCCATCAGATCCGCCACGTCGTCGGTGGGCAGATTCCGGACGAGCTCCGCGGCATACTCCGGGCCGAGCGCGAGCAACATTTCCTCGGGGTGTTCGGCCGCTTCCATTTCGGCGAGGGCCATGGCCGCGAGCTCGGTCGGCAGCTCAGCGATGACGCGCACGCGCGTGGACTCGTCGAGCGCCGCAAGGACGTCGGCCAGGTCGGATGGATGGACGTGCTCGGCGCGGCGCACGAACTGCGCCCAGGTTCGTCCTGCTCGGCGAGATCCTTCAGCTCATCCAGTCGTAGGTCGGGTGCCTCGATTGGCTCTGTCACGTCCCGGCGCCTCCCGATCCGCCAGCCGGGACAGCGTGCGCACGGGTCCGGGTCGCACGGCGATCGCGCTCGACACGCGGTCGCGCCTGCGCGGCCAGGACGTCGAACTCGAGACCCTTGATACGAAAACCGCTCGCCGGCGCGCGGAATGCGGCCCGAGCGCCTGGATCGAGCAGGCCGCCCGACCGTCTGGGCACCGCCGCGCTGGTCCCAGGCGGTGCAGCTAAGCCGATTCCGCGACCGCAGTCGCGAGCGTAGCTTGCCCTCCACTTCGCACGACGCGTCGGACGAAGGCAACGGTGACCCCGCTCCCGGACGGCCGAGGTGTCTCGAACAGCTCGCCGACGAGGTCGCTTGAGGAGATCCTCGAACGTGACGAGTCCCGACGTTCCGCCGAACTCGTCCAGTACGACGGCCAGATGGCAGCCCGCCGCGCTGCATCTCGAGCATCAGGTCGGCAGCCCGTATCGTACCGGTAACGCGCAGAGTGGCGGCGCGCACCAGAATCGGGATCCTCCGGGTTGGCGGCCCAGCAGATCGAGCGTGTGGGCGACGCCCACCACCTCATCGAGCGAGCCGCGATACACGGGGTAGCGGCTGTAGCCCGACTGCTGCAGCACGTGCGCCGCGCCTCGGCGGTGAGAATGCCCTTCCGGAAGCGCGACAATGGCGGTGCGCGGCGTCATCGAGCTCCCGCGCACGGGACGATCGGCAAACGCGAGCACGCCCGACACAACCGCCATTTCGTCGGTCGTGGCGAGGGCGTCCGTGTCGGCGCTCGTCAGCAATGCGGCGAGCGTGGTGCGAGTCGATCCCTCGCGGTGCGGAATGAACGGCGACAGGACCCTGCCGAAGCGATCCAGGAGCTGGCACCGCACGTCCGACGAGCGGCTCCGCCCAGCCGCCGGCCCAGGACGCGCGGGACGAGGTGCCGCCACCACTGATGAACGAGCGGCACCCCGACGGTGATCGTGAATATGCCCAGGAATGTGGGCGTCGTCGCCGCGAGCAGTGCGGGAATCGGCGCCGGCAGCGAGCAGCACGCCGACCGTGGTGAGCATGTTGGCGCCGCGAGCGTCCGCCCGGGGTTTTGGAGCACGCTCGCCGTTGCGGCCGGGAGCCACGCAGCTTGTATGCCACCCAGCGCGTCAGCTCGTGCTGGCTGACTCTGGCCGCCGCGACACCGATGGCGGCCGACACACCGGCGATGAGCGAGTCCCACCAGCAGCACCGCGAGGGCGACGTTCATCGTTTCTCGAACGAGACCTGCGTAACGCGTCGCTGGTCGACGCGCTCGACCACGACGCGGATAGCCGTCGAGGCGTCAGCTCGTCGCCGGGGCGCGGCACGCGTCCCAGCACCGAGTAGACCAGGCCGCCGACCGTCGAGACCTCGGCGTGCGCAATGGTCGTCCAGGCGCGGCGGACAGCTCATCGAGGCTGGCGCGGCCATCGACCCAGAAGCCGGCGCCATCCTGCCGGATCGACGGCGTGCTCTCGGTGTCGTGCTCGTCGCGAATCTCGCCCACGATCTCTTCGAGAATGTCTTCGCGGGTGATGAGTCCCGACGTGCCGCCGAACTCGTCCACGACGATCGCGATGTGCGCCGGCGTGCCCTGAAAGTCGCGGAGCTGGTTGTCGAGCGTTTTGGTTTCCGGGACGAACGCCGCCGGCCGGACCAGGGTCTGCCAGCGCGTCCCGGCGTCCGCCAGTCCCATCGCAATGGGCACCAGGTCCTTCGCGAACACGACGCCGACCACGTTGTCCGGCGACCCGTCCAACACCGGCAGGCCGGGTGTGCTGGCTCTGCCGGAAGGCCTCGAGCACCTCCTCGGTGAGGCGCCGAGATCCGACGCCGCTCATGTCGAGCCGCGGCGTCATGACCTCGTCGACCGTGGTGTCGGCCAGGGTGAAGACGCCGAGCAGCATGTCGCGCTGCGCGATGCCGAGGGATGGTTGCAGCGGGCGCGGCGTTCTGACCACGTCGAGTGTAAGCCGCGATCGGCCCATGCGAGCAGCCACGAGCAACGGACCGAACGGGCGCGAGCGTCCGGCGCGCGAGCGGCAGCGCCGGCCTCGGACAGCTCCGGTGCGATGCGCGCGACGCTGCGTGGCAGCGCGTCGCCGACGATGAACAGCAGCAGCGTGCCGACGACCAGCGTGGCGAGCGCCTCCACCCACGGCCGGGTCCACCAGGCGACGGCGTTCGCCGTGGCGACGGCGCCCAGCACGAGCAACGCCAGGCGTGCCACGTGCAGCGCGCGATGCAGCGGCACGCGGCGCTCGGCGGCCATCGGGTGGGGCGTCGCCCAGGGTGTGCAGCGCCTCGCCGACGGCCGCCTCTTCGGCCAGCGCCAGCAGCGGCCGCCCAGACGCCGGCGCTGAGCGCGACGACCAGCCCGATGAGGCGCAGCGCGGCTGCGGTGATCATCAGCGAGGCGGACGGGGCAGACGAGGCGTTTGACGTAGCGCTCCTGCAGCTGCCACATCCGCGGAGCGCGTGCGTCCCGCGCCCTTCAGGATGATCGTAGCCCAGCACGTGCAGCGCTGCCGTGGACGGCGAGTCGGATCGAGCTCTTCGTCTGCATTCGACGCCACTTACCGCCGCGCGGCCCGCCGCGGCGGGACAGATGTAGACGTCACCAACCAGGCGGCCATCCGGGCTGCGGCAAGCGCGTACGCAATCACGTCGGTGAGGCCGCGCGCGTCCGGTGGCGCGCCGGTTGAGGCGGCGCATCGCCGCGGGCGACGAGCAGCGTGATCTCCACGCGCGAACCGGCGGGCGCGCGCTCTCCACGCCAGCACCCGCCGGCGCAGCACGCACTCAGCACTCAGCGCGCGGTTGCTGCCGGGCTGCCAGGCCGCACTGATGCCGCCACTGGACTCCGGGTAGTCGATGCGATTGTGGTACATCCCGCTCGAGACTGACGCATGAACGCCGCTTTCACCTGCTCGATCTGCTGCAGCGTGAGCGGCGCTTCGTCGAGCTGGCCGGCGTTCACCTTGGTGCGCACGATGTGATCGATCGCTTCTTCGATTTTCGCGGCGTCAGGTCCTCGAGGACGCGCAGCGCCGCTTTCGACCGAGTCGGCGATCATAGAGATCGCCGTCTCCATCGAGCGCGGTTTGGGACCGGGATAGACGAAGTCCTCGGGATCCCGGACCTGGCCGCCGTCTCGACTTCTTGGCCTTGTCGAGGAAGTACGTGATCTCCGTGGTGCCGTGATGCTCGGGAATGAACGCCGCCACCGCAGTCAGGGAGCTGCGCCTCCGCGGCGAGCGCCGAGGCCATCGGTGACGTGCGCCTTGATGATCTGGGCCGACTGCAGCGGCTTCAGCCGGTCGTGCGGATTGTTGCCCGGAATCTGGTTCTCCACGAAGTACAGCGGGTTCTCTGCACCTTCCCGATGTCGTGGTAGTAGCACCCGACGCGGCCCAGCAGGCCGTTCGCGCCGATCCGGTTGCAGGCCGCTTCGACGAGGTTCGCCATCGCGACGCTGTGGGCGTAGGTCCCCGGGCGCTTCGAGCGACAGCCGGCGCAGCAGCGGCCGGCTCGGATCGGACAGCTCGAGCAGCGTGAGGTCGGTCGTGATGTGCGTGACCGACTCGGCGACCGGCAGGAGGAAGAAGGTGAGACCGGCCGACACCAGCCCGTTGACGGCGCGCCCAGCAGCCCGCGCAGGCCGATCTCCTCGATCGGCCAGCCGCTCGCCAGCCCGAGGGCGAGAGCGCCGGTCAGGTATCCCGCCCGCGATGATCAGCACAGGCGCGTAGAAGTTGCTGCCGGCTGCGCAGCGGTCTTGACCGAGAGCGGCCGCGTGACGCCGCCCGACCACGCACAGGAACGTTGCCGGGCACGTCGTGGAAGCACGGGCTGCAGTCCGATCACCACGCGCCAGCAATCATCGCGGCGATCATCGAGACTCGGCCGTTGAAGAGCACGCGTCATCATCATCGCGAGGAACGGCATGAAGACAATTTCCGGGTGCGCCGGATACGAACGCGCGACGAATGCCGCGCCTGACGCAGCAGTACCGCGAACAGCCCGCCGATCGAGCGCCACCTGGCGCAGATCGCTGTACGTCTCGCGGCGGTAGAACAGCAGCAGCACCCAGAAAATCGCGAGGATCAGCGAGTCGCGGAGCAGCGGGCCGAGCACGCCGCGGATCGAGTACGTCGTCGCCGCGCCGCGGCGCAGCAGCTCCTGGTGCAGCGCGAGCGAGCCGCTCGTGGGCTTCGTTCGTCACGACTTCATGCGTGCGCCACGATCCGGTCGCCGGCGCGCACGATGTACTTTGCTCGGATCGACGCTGCCGCGCAGCCTCGTTCACGGCGCGCTCTCGGTCTCGAGCCTGCGTTCGGGATCAGCGTGGGCCGGAAGAACTGGCGCGCCAGCTTGCAGATACGAGCACGTCGCCGCACGCTCGAGCCGGCGTCGGGGTGCAGCTGGCTCGGCGCGGATTGAGGTACTGCGCCGAACGTGAGCACCTGATCGCGCTGCACCGACGACTCGGTCGGAGCCGCGGCGCACGATCAGCTCGCGCGACTGCTCGACCTGCAGCACGCCCGGTCGCCGTGACGCCCTGGGCCAGCGTGCGGTCGAACAGGCTTCACCAGCGCCGCTGGATGCGCGCGCCGCTTCCCGCCCTTCGCTCAGATACGCCGCCTCCTGCGGCGTGAGCGCGCACGCCGAAATCGCCGGCCGCGCGGATCGATCGCCTGCGGACTCCTGATCCGCCGCGGCATCCACCGCGGCTGAAGAACGCCGCCATGGTGGTGGCGCTGCTGTCGTAGCGCGCGCTGCCGGAATTCGTAGATCGGCTTGGCGGACGCTGCGAGCTCCTCCGACTTCGCGCTGCAGCTCGTCTTCCGACTTTGTTCACGACGAAGTTGAACGGCGCGACGATCTCCTTGTCCGCGCGGCGCGCCCGGCTCGAGCAGCGGCGCCACGTCGGCGGAGCTCGAGGGGAACGCGACATGGGCCACGAGCGCCAGCGCGGGCACCCACACCCAGCGCGCGGCGTGATACCGCACCTGATCCCGCGTCGGAAGTTCCATCTAACCCTGCGCGTCCTCGGCGTACGCGCGGATGATGTCGCGCACCAGGCGATGGCGCACGACGTCGCCCTCGTCGAGATAGACGAAGCCGATGCCTTCGATGCCCGGCAGGATCCGCTCGACCTGCAGCAGGCCCGGAGTCCTCGCGGATTGGGCAGGTCGATCTGCGTCTTGTCGCCCGTGATCACGGCGCGCGAGTTCACGCCCAAGCCGCGTGAGGAACATCTTCATCTGCATGCCGGTCGCGTTCTGCGCTTCGTCGAGAATCACGAACGCGTCGCTCAGCGTGCGGCCGCGCATGTAGGCGAGCGGCGCGATCTCGATGGTGCGCGTCTCGAGCGCCTTCTGCACGCGCTCGCGCGGCATCATGTCCTCGAGCGCGTCGTACAGCGGGCGCAGGTACGGATCGACCTTCTCCTGCAGATCGCCGGGGAGGAAGCCGAGGTTCTCACCGGCCTCGACGGCGGGCCGCGCCAGGATGATGCGGCGCACGCGCTTGCGCGCGAGCGCATCGACGGCGGCCGCGACCGCGAGATACGTCTTGCCGGTACCCGCTGGTCCGATGCCGATCACGATGTCGTGCTCCGCGATCGACCGCAGATACTCGCGCTGCGCCGGCGGTCTTCGGCTGGATCACGCGGCGCAAGCCTGGGAGGATGATCTTCACCGGGTCGGGTGGCCGCCCGTGGCGTCGCCAGCTCCCGTGCGCCTCGTCGGAGACCAGGCGCTCGACATCGTGCACGTCGAGGTTCTCGCCCATGCGCGCGAGGTCGATCGAACGCCTGCGCGACCGCACCGGCGCGCTCGATCGCGGCGGCGGGCCGGCGAGCGACAGGCGTGTCGCCGCGCAGCGAGACGCGCACGCCGAGGCGGCGCGCGAGCTCGAGCAGGTTCGCGTCGTTCACGCCGGCCAGCGCCAGCGGATCCACGCCTTCCACGGAGAGCCGGTGGACGACGTCGTCGCTCATGGCACCACCTTGATGTGAAGCGCGGCGCAGGTCCTCGGGCCGCGCCGGGGCCGGCGCGCCTTCGAACAGCGCGCGCGCCGCAGTCGTCTTGGGGAACGCGATCACGTCGCGCAGCGAGCCCGCACCCGCGAGCAGCATCGCCGTGCGGTCGAAGCCGATGGCGAAGCCGCCGTGTGGCGGCGCGCCCGGCGGCGAGCGCCGTCAGGAGGAACCCGAACCGCGCATCGATGTCCGCCGGCGGAAATCCCGAGGTGCCGGAAGCACGGTGCGCTGCACCGCCGGATCGGTGATGCGGATCGAGCCCGAACCCAGCTCGTTGCCGTTGTAGACCGCGTCGTAGTGCAGCGCCCGGCACGGCGAACGGATCGCTGCTCGAGCTTGCGCACGTCGTCGGGATGCGGCGCCGTGAACGGATGATGCGCGAACACCGGCTTGCCCGGTCTCCGGATCGGGCTCGAACGAGCGGGAAGTCCACCACCCAGCAGAACGCGTGCGCCGTCTTGGGCGGCGGCGCGAGCCGGCGGATGACTTCCTGGCGCACCTGGTCGCAGCGCGGGCGACGTCACGCGGTCGGGGCCGACCGTCAGTAAGCGCAGCGTCGCCATCGCCTACGCCCGAGCTCGTCCAACAGCGCCGGCGGTGAAGTGCTTGCCGACCGAGCCGGAGATCTGCTCGCCCTGGCGCTTGGCCCAGGCGAGCCCGGCGCCGCCATGCGTCTTCGCCGTCTCCGGCGAGCTGATCGACGTCCTTGCGCGACAGGCTGCCGCCGCCGCGCACCGCGATGCCGCGCACGCGCGACCCGTTCGTCGGCGCCGCCTGGACGAACGGCACCGCCGAGCGGCTGCACCTGCGCGGTCCAGTCCGCGATCGGGAAACCGTCGTAACGCAGATCGGGCTTGTCCGTGCCGTAACGCTCCATCGCCTCGCGCCACGGTGAGGCGCAGGAAGGGCCGCGCGATCGTGTGGCCCGCCTTCGTCCCACAGCGCGACCAGCAGCGTCTCGACGATGCCGCATCACGTCCTCAACTGCCGACGAACGACGCCTCGATGTCGATCTGCGTGAACTCGGGCTGCCGGTCGATGCGCAGGTCCTCGTCGCGGAAGCAGCGCGCGATCTGGAAGTAGCGATCGAACCCCGACACCATCAGCAGCTGCTTGTAGATCTGCGGCGACTGGGGCAGCGCGTAGAACTCGCCCGGATGCACGCGCGATGGCACGAGGTAGTCTCGCGCGCCTTCGGGAGTCGGCTTGGTGAGGATCGGCGTCTCGATCTCGAGGAAATCGAGATCGCTGAGCAGCGCGCGCCGTGCCCGCTGCAGCAGCCGGTGGCGCAAGGATCAGGTTGGCCTGCAGCTCGGGACGCCGCAGATCAGGTGGCGGTACTTGAGCCGCAGCTCCTCGGCCGGGCAGCTCCTCGCCCTTGCCGCGCGCGACCGGAATCGCCGGCGTCTCGGCCGGCCCGACGACCGCGCAGCGCCGTCGGCGTGCACTTCGACATCGCCGGTGGCCAGATCGGCGTTGCGCATCGTCGGTGGCCGAGCGACGACTTCGCCCTCGACGAGGACGACGGTCTCCGGGCCGACGGTCTGTGAGCGGCCGAGGATTTCCGCGCGATGACCATCCTGGCCCGACCGCGCGACCTGGACGAGCCCATCGCGATCGCGCAGGTCGAGGAAGACGATGCCTCCGAGGTCGCGGCGCCGGTGGACCCAGCCCCCAGACGCACGCGCTGTCCGACGTGGTCCTGCCGCAGCGCGCACCGCAGCGATGAGTTCGCAGGGTTGTCCGTGTCACACTGGCGTCTATGCTGCTCCTCCCATCTCAGCGTCGCACAGGATGCGATAGAATCTCTTCCGGAGATCGCGCAGCGACGGCGGCGCGCTGGATTGCTCGCGCGCCGCACAGAGCCGCGGAAATACGACTCAGGCGCGTTTACATGCGCGCCTGCTCGCGACTCGGGGCCGGCCAGCAGGAAAAACAAACGGACGGGTTCACCGGTCCATCGTTTCATAGGGCACGGGGTTCGTGCCGTCCCTGCTACCGCCACGAGGTTCGACAGCGGCGGGCGTTTTCGCCGTGGCGGGAACGTGCGACGCCAGTACCCGATGCCGGTCAGGAATTGTCGCTCCCGCTCCAACACGGCCTGCAAACACATCCTCTGACTCCGCGCTCCCATTATGATTCGGCTCCGTTACCATCGACTCAGAGCCGGATTGGCTCCACAACACGCCCTCCTTACTTCTGGGCCCGCAATAGGCGCCCGAATCAGCGGTTGGGCGTGAGCAGTTCTGTCAGTCGCAATGGGGCGCGTCCAAGTGCCGTAACCGATTGAAGATAGTTGACGCGAGCTGACGGCGCCACAGTCCCGAAGTAAACGTTCTGCATGCAACGCATTGTGCCTGCTGCTTCTGGGGTTCTGCCGCGACGCGGCATGCGGCCAATCGCAGCCCAAGAGGCCACCGGAACCACCCTGTGGCGTGTCGCCGCCGCGACTGTTCCAACCCCACCCGCGCTCGCCATCGGTCCCCTCGCCGCCTTGTGGAATCCCGCGCAGCGAACCGGCAGCGCCCGCGTAGCAGTACCGCGCTCGACGTCATCCAAACTCCGTCCGACGGTCGATGCAAGTGGAGTCATTACCACCGTCCGGATCCCAGTGAAGAACTTCGGCGAGCTTGGCCTCATCTATGGCAGAGTCGGATCTGAAGGCGATATCGAGCCAGACGATCGACAGTCCCGATCCCACCGGCGTGGTGCTGCCCGTGTACACACTTCGCGCGCGGGCACGTGGTCGCGCCGCTTCGGATCGACGGATCTGGGTGCGACGTTGGCGTTCCATCAGACGCGCCTCGACACCGAGCGCACCGAGCGGATGACGTTCGATCTCGGGGCCACCCACACGTTCTCCGACGTGCTGCGCATCGCGGCCGCGACGCACTTCTTTTTCGTCGTTCAGCGTGGACGATCCGTCGCAAGATGTTTACGCGGGAATCGAGGCGCGGGTGTGGCAGGGGAAACTCTCGGGTGAGGCGCGCTGTGCTGCGGGGCGCTACGGCATCGCCTTTGCCCATGGATTTCAGCCGACCATCAACTCGGCATCGGTGCCGAATTTGCAAAGACGTTCACGATTCGACTTTCTCGTGGCGCACGAAGGAAGCTACGGAGCCAGAGTCGGGGTGGCGGCCGGTCGCGGGCTCGCATTGCCATCGGGAAGTACACGCTCACGCTGGCGCGCGATGGCGGCGTCAATGACGTCGGAGCGGCCTATCGCGTGGGAATCGACGCGTACTTCAAGTGAGCATCGATCTCCTCAGTCTGACGCCGGACGCCGCCCGCGACTGGTGCAGGAGTGGTTGGCGGCTCGCGGCGAACCTGCCTACCGGCCGGCTCCGGCAAATCTTTCCGCGACTCTGGCAACGACCCGTCGCGCGCTGGAGTGACGCGACGATCTCCCTCGCCGGCCATCCGTGGCGCGCTCGACGAAGCGCTCCTTCGCTCCGCCGGTTGGGTAGCTCCGTACCCATCAGGTGTCGAGCGATGGTACGATAGTGCCTGTGGATGCTCGATGACTTCGTGGGCAGCTTCATCGAATCCGTCCTGATTCCGGAAGGCAAACGCCGTGCACGCCAGTGCATTTTCCTCTGCAGGCGAGGCTGCGCGCTCGGCTGCGTCTTCTGTGCGACGGGGCGTATGCGGGGTTTCGCCGTAACTTCTGAGTGCCGGAGAAATTGCGGCCCGGTGGCCTGCGAGCTCGTCATTCGCGATCCGAGCCTCAAGCCGACCAACATCGTCTTCATGGGCATGGGTGAGCCGCTGCTGAACTGGGAAGGCGATACCACCTTGACCGCGCTGAACAAGCAGCAATACGTAACTGAACGAAGTACAA
>ERZ1370068.11070-contig-9716_pt1 | contig 23469 bp, 37 predicted proteins | sample MGYA00561227_ERZ1370068 | MGnify/ENA primary metagenome ERZ1370068 (study PRJEB38410, sample SAMEA6850437) | metagenome | study: Metagenomic assessment of the ecological functions of the soil: analysis of the soil microbiota associated with the...
AAGCCATTACGTATTGCTCAGCGTGAAGTTTAAATCTTCTTCGACGAGATGAAGCCGAAGGTGAAGCGCGTCCAGGGCGTCAGCCTGATGAAGCTGTTGACGAGTGGCGAGATCGACTACGCGATCACCTTCGCGAGCGAGGTTGACGATCCTGGCGTGGAGGTCGTGGGAACGCTGCCGCGCGACATCTCGACGCCGACCGCGCTCGTCGGCTTCATTTCCTCGCACGCGAAGTCGCCGCTCGCCGCCAAAGGCGCTTCTGAGCTACCTGTCGTCATCCGACGGCGCGGCCGCCTATCGCAAGTGCGCCATGACGCCGGGCCGATAACAGTTCTGCAACACGGCGATCGAAGTTGTAATGGCGCGACCCTGATCGCCGTCACGCTTTGCCTGCTGCGTCACGTTAACGACTTGTTTTGTCAGAACTTGGCCTCAGCCCTGGATAGCCGTCCATAGCTGGTCCTCGAGTTGCCTCTGCCGCGAAATATGGAACCGCAGCGTGTGCTCGCTACGACCGAAACGCCGATCCGTCGCACCGTCCTCGTCGTTGATGACGGACGAAGCGACCTGCCGGCTGCTCGCCGAGTGGATAGGGCATCTCGGTTTCGACGTGGCGACCGCGCTGAGCGCGCAGGCCGCGCTGACGATCATGCGCACGCACCCGGCGGACAGTGGCCTTCTGCGACATCGTCATGCCCGGCAAGGACGGCATCTGGTTGATCGACCAGCTTGCGCCATCACTTTCCCGAGACGGCGGTGGTCATCGCGACGGGACTGACGAAGATGGACCCTCGATCACGCTCTCGCCTCGCGTCGCCGCCTATCTCGTCAAGCCGTTTGACTTCGACGACGTCGCGAGCGCGCTCGGCAGCGCCTTCGACGCGCTCGCCGTCCGCTATCGACACTGAAGCCATTTACGAATTTACGGAATTGGGGGATTGACGAATTGTGATTGGGAAATTCGTCAATTCGTCAATTGATGGTAAATTGGTAGGTTCGTAAATCCCAGCTCAGTGATGAGAGACGGCGGCCGCCGGCGCCGCGGACGAGATGTTCGCGCTCTGCAGGATGCGCAGCATGCGGCGCAGCGGCTCGGCGGCGCCCACAGCAGCTGATCGCCGACGGTGAACGCCGCCGAGATACTTCGCCGCCCATCGCGAGCTTGCGCAGCCGGCCGATCGGCACCTGCAGCGTGCCCGGTGACCGCCGCCGGCGTCAGCTCGCGCAGCGACGCCTCCTTCTCGTTCGGGACGACGCGCACCCACTCGTGCGCGGACGGCAGCATCGACTCGATCTCGCGCGAGCGGCACGTCGCGCCGTCAGCTTGATGGTCAGCGCCTGGCTGTGGCAGCGCATCGCGCCGATGCGGACGCAGATGCCGTCCACCGGAATCGGCTCCGTCGCTGCGGCCGAGAATCTTGTTCGTCTCGGCCTGCGCCCTTCCACTCTTCGCGTGCTCTGGCCGTTGCCGAGATCCTCGTCGATCCAGGGCAGCAGGCTGCCGGCGAGCGGATGGCCGAACTGCGCCGTCGGGAAATCGCGCGCCGCGCAGCGTCTCGGCCACCGTGCGATCGATGTCGAGAATCGCCGACGCCGGATCGTCGAGCAGCGCTGCGCGACCGACGCGTGCGCGCGGCCCATCTGCGCCACCAGCTCGCGCATGTGCTGCGCGCCGGCGCCGGACGCCGCCTGGTAGGTCATCGCGCGTCATCCACTCGACGAGTCCGGCGCGGAACAGGCCCGGTCATCGCCATCAGCATCAGGCTGACGGTGCAGTTGCCGCCGATGTAGTTCCTGACGCCGCGCTCGAGCGCGCGATCGATGACGTCGCGGTTCACCGGATCGAGGACGATGACCGCGTCGTCGTCCATGCGCAGCGTCGAGGCCGCGTCGATCCAGTAGCCCTGCCAGCCCGCCTCGCGCAGCTTCGGATAGATCTCCGACGTGTAGTCGCCGCCCTGGCAGGAGATCAGGACGTCCATCGCCGTGAGCGTCGGACAGGTCTGTCGCGTTCTTGACGGCGGGGACGGGCTTGCCAATCGCGGGCGCGGCTGCTCCGGCCTGCGAGGTCGAGAAGAACACCGGTTCGATCAGGTCGAAGTCGCGCTCCTCGCGCATCCGCTGCACGAGGACGGACCCCACCATTCCGCGCCACCCAATGAGCCCCACGTTCGGCGATGGGGATCAGTTTATCAGGGCGGCCGGGCCAGGTGGCAGGATGAGCTTTACGCTTGGACTCACGACCAGTAACCTGTCGTGCAACGAATGGCCGCCGACGACGGATCGCCTATCAGCTCGGACAAGCTCAGACAGGTCCTCGAACGGTTGAATGACGTGCTCGCCGAGGCCGCCCGGCTTCGGAAAGAGGTCATCCGGCAACTGGCCAGCGACCGAGCCAGTCAGCAGCAGCACTTTCCGGTGGCGGTGGGCGCAAGCGGAAGACCGCGGCGCCGCGCGCGCGCGCAAGCCGCTAGGTCCCCGCAAGCTTCGTCAGCGTGTCGCGGAGACGCATGATGTCGTGGGGCGCACGCAGCACCACCTCGCACTTCAAGCGGCGCGCCTCGGCGAGTTCGTCGTCTTCCGCCCACACAATCGCGATGACCGGCGGGTGATGGCGTGGCAGTCTCTCGATGGCCGCATGCGTGGGCTCGCCGATCCCTTCAAACGCAATCCGGACGACGATCGCCGCAATCGTGTGCGGGATATCGCTCAGGCGTTCGAGGTGGGGCACCACGACGGCTGCGAAGTTCGACAATCCGACTGCGGCTTCGAGCGCCGCGGCCACTTCCTTTCTCGATTCGACGATCAAGACAACTGGTGGCATATCACCTCAGCTCGCATGTAGTCCAAGCGAGGTGCCCGCTGCGGCTGTGCCTCAGGTCATCCGTGGAGGCGCCCGCCAAAGACGACGTTTCGCGTGTCCACGCGAAGACGCGGGCGGACCGGTAGGAAGTAGAAATTACGCAGGCTGGCGTATCGCTTGCGCACCTTGATCATCCGGGAAGCAATGTCGAGGTCGGAAGGGAACTGACGATGGCAGATCGAAGAAAGCCGCTGCCTTATAAGCACGAAGAGATCATCGCCGCGTTCGATCGCGAACGCGATAAAGCCCACGAGCTCAATCGCCGGCATCACGAGACGGTCAACAACTCGCGCCGCAACGACAGGATCGTCGGGCAGGATCATCACAATCGCGACCGCTAGCCGCAGCCGCCCGCTCGGTCAACCCCAGCCTTTCCGTATAGAATCTGCTGTTCGTGGTTGTCCAGAAATTCGGCGGCACTCCGTCGCTGACCCCGAAGCGATCCGACGGCTGATTCAGATCGTCCGCACGGCCCGGTCGCGCGACGGCCGCGGTCCGGCGGTCGTGGTGTCCGCGATGAGCGGCGTCACCGATTCGCTGCTCGCCATCGCCGCGGCGGCGGGCGGCGGCCGCGTCGACGATGCGCTTGTCGCGTCTCGAGCAGCTGCGCGAGCGTCACCTGGCGGCGGCGCGCGGCGCTGGCGCCGACAGGAGGCGAACGGCGCGCTCGGCGCGCAGGTCAGCGCGCAGTTCGACGATCTCGTGGCGCTCGTGCGCGCGCTCGGCGTGCTCCGCGAAGTGTCGCCGCGCACGCTCGACGTCGTCGCCGCCGCGGGCGAGCTACTCAGCTCGCGCATCGTGGCCGCCGCGCTGAACAGAGCCGGCGTTCCGGCGGAATGGGTGGATGCGCGACGCGCGATCATCACCAACGGCGATCACACGCGCGCCGTGCCGCTGGCCGCCGAGACCAGCGCGGCGCTTGCGATCGTCGGTGCTTCCAGTCATCGAGGCTGGCCGCGTGCCGGTGCTCGGCGGCTTCGTCGGCTCGACCGTCGACGGTCACACGACGACGCTGGGCCGCGGCGGGTCGGATTACTCAGGCGCGCATCGTCGGCGCCGGCATCGGCGCGCGCGAGATTCAGATCTGGACCGACGTCGACGGCATGCTGACCGCGGATCCGCGCGTCATCGCGACGCCGCGGCTCGTGCCGCAGCTGTCGTTCGCGGAGGCGGCCGAGCTGGCGTACTTCGGCGCGAAGGTGCTGCACCCGAGCACGATTCTGCCGGCGGTCGAGCGCAACATTCCCGTGCGCATCCTCAACTCGCGGAAGCCGGACGGCGCGGGCACGATGATCACCGCCGAGCCGCCGCCGCGGATCGACGCCGCTGACCGGCGCTCGCGTGCAAGCGCGACGTGACGGTCGTGGACATCACGTCGAGCCGCATGCTGATGGCGTACGGCTTTCTGCGCCGCGTCTTCGAGGTGTTCGAGCGCTTCACGACCGCCGGTCGACGTCGTGACGACGTCGGAGGTCAGCGTGTCGGTGACGGTGGACGACCGGCGGCATCTCGAGGCGATCGTCGAGGCGCTGTCGGAGTTCTCGCAGGTGTCGGTCGAGCACGAGATGGCGCTGCTCTGCGCGGTCGGCGATCGGCTGCGCAACGAGCCGGCGATCGCCGCGCGCGTCGTCGGCGTGCTCGAGGAGGTGCCGCTGCGGATGATCTCGCAGGCGGCGTCGCGGCGGAACATCACCGTCGATCCTGCGCCAGGCCGATCTGCAGCACGCCATGCAGCGGCTGCACGAGGAGTTCTTCGCGCTGATGCGGTCCTCATCGTCGGCTACGGCAAGATGGGACGGCTCGTCGAGCAGCTGGCGGTCGCGCAGGGCATGGAGATCGCCGTCGCGCATCGACGTCGGACGCGGCGACTGGTCGGCGCCGGCCGATGTGGCGATCGACTTCTCGACGGCCGACGCGCTGCAGGACAACTTTCCGCGCTACGTCGAGCGCAAGCTGCCGGTCGTGATCGGCACGACCGGCTGGGCGCGACCGCGCCGATGGCTTCGCGCAGCAGGCCGAGCAGCGCCGGCCTCGGCGTCGTGGCGTCGGCGAACTTCTCGATCGGCGTCAACCTCTTCGAGCTGATGGTGGCCGAGCGCCGCGCGGCTGATGCGCCAGCATCCGCAGTACGGCGCCTGGATTCACGAGGCGCACCACGCCGCCAAGCGCGACGCGCCGTCGGGCACGGCGCTGCTGCTGCGCGACGCGATGACGGCGGCCGGATACGATCGGCCCATCGACATGTCGTCGACGCGGGCCGGCACGATTCCCGGCACGCACACGATCGGATTCGACGGTCCGTCGGATACGATCGAGCTGACGCACACGGCGCGCGACCGCCGCGGCTTCGCCGTCGGGCGCGCTGCTGGCCGCGCCGATGGATTCAGGGCACGGCGCGGGCTGGTTTCGATGGCCGACGTGCTGAGTGGACTGAATGCTGCGTCACTGAGGAGACTGCCTGATGCGTAGCCCGTTCACCGGCGTCGGCACCGCACTCGTCACGCCGTTCACGAAGGACGGCTCGATCGACGAGGCGGCGGTCACGCCGCCTGGCGCGCCGGCAGATCGACGCGCGGCGTGCACTTCCTGTCGCCCGTGCGGCACGACCGGCGAGGCGCCGACGCTGCAGCCACGCGAGAAGCTCCGCGTCGTCGAGCTCGTCGTCGAGGAAGCCGCGGGACGCGTGCCCGTGCTGGCCGGCGCCGGCGGCTACGACACGCGCGAGGTCGATCGAGCTGTCGCGCGACATGGAGCGCATCGGGCGCCGACGGCCTGCTGTCGGTGACGCCCTACTACAACAAGCCGACGCCAGGAAGGGCTGTACCAGCACTTCAAGGCGATCGCCGAGAGCACGCGCGCTGCCGATCGTCCTCTACAACGTGCCGGGCCGCACCGGCGTCAACCTGGACGTCGCACACGACGGTCGCGGCTGTCGGAGATTCCGCAACATCGTCGGCATCAAGGAAGCGTCCGGCGATCTCGTCGCAGATGTCCGAGATCATTCGCGGCGACTCGCCGACGACTTCATCGTGCTGAGCGGCGACGATCCGGTGACGGTGGCGGCGATGGCGGTCGGCGGTCGCGGCGTGATCTCGGTGGCGTCGAACGAGGCGCCGGCGGAGATGGCGCAGATCGTCGAGCTGTGCGAGAAGGGCGACTTCGCGGCGCGCGCGCAAGCTGCACCACTGGCTGCTGCCGCTCATCCAGGTGAACTTCGTCGAATCCAACCCGATCCCGTGCAAGGCGGCGATGGCGGCGATGGGGCTGCTCGAGGAGAACTACCGGCTGCCGCTCGTGCCGCCGAGCGCCGGCGGCGCGCGAGAAGGTGATGCGCGTGCTGCAGAACCTGAAGATGCTCGGCGCTGCGGCGCGCGTGCTAGACGCGCCACTGGATGTCGCTCGCGACGACCATCACCACGCTATTCGAGCAGGGAAGCAGCGCGCCGCGAGAGGAGGCGCGCGATGCGTTCCTGCGGCTGCGCGACGAGCTCTCGCTCGGCAGGGTCCGCGCGGCCGAGCCCGACGCGTCGTCCCCGACGGGCTGGCGCGTCAACGTCTGGGTGAAGCAGGGCATCCTGCTCGGCTTCCGCTTCGGCGACGTCGTCGACATGGGCATCGCGAAGGGGCGCTGGCCGCTTCTTCGACAAGGACACGCTGCCGCTGAAGCGGCTCGACGCTGCCAGCGGCGTGCGCATCGTGCCCGGCGGATCGGCGGTGCGCGACGGCGCGCTATCTCGGCTCCGGCGTCATCTGCATGCCGCCGATGTACATCAACGTCGGCGCGTACGTCGGCGACGGCACGCTCGTCGACTCGCACGCGCTCGTCGGGTCGTGCGCGCAGATCGGGCAGACGGTGCACCTGAGCGCCGCGGCGCAGATCGGCGGCGTGCTCGAGCCGGTCGGCGCGATGCCGGTCATCGTCGAGGACGAGGTGCTGGTCGGCGGCAACTGCGGCGTCTACGAAGGCGCGATCATCCGCAGCGCGCGCCGTGCTCGCGTCGGGCACGATCATCACCGGCTCGACGCCGATCTACGACCTGCCGAACGGCCGCATCATCAAGCCGGAGCCGGGGCAGCCGCTCGTCGTTCCCGAAGGCGCCGTCGTCGTGCCCGGCGCGCGCGCGGTGACCGTCGGCGCCGGCAAGGAGTGGGGCCTGTCGCTCGCGACGCCCGTCATCGTCAAGTATCGCGACGAGCAGACCGACGCCCGCACCGAGCTCGAGCGATGGATCTGCGGTAGACGCCGATCGAGCGTCGTCGACGCTCACGCGCGCGCTCGTCGACATCGATTCCACGACCGGGCGCGAGCAGGAAGTCGGCGCATGGCTGTCGGCGTTCCTGCGCGACGCGCGGCTACCGCGTCAGCGAGCAGCCGGTCGCCGACGGCCGCTTCAACGTGTTCGCGCAGCTCGCCGCGCCGCCGCGCGTCGTGCTTCTCGACGCACTTCGACTGCGTGCCGCCGTTCTTCCCGAGCCGGCGAGGAGCGCGGCTGCTGTTCGGCCGCGGCTCGTGCGACGCGAAGGGCATTCTGGCGGCGCAGGTGGCGGCCGCCGAGCGGCTGCGCGCGGCGGGCGAGTCGCGCGTGGCGCTGCTGTTCGTCGTCGGGCGAAGAGCGCGGCAGCGACGGCGCGCGTGTCGCCAACGACCGCGCGCCGGACGGCGTGCGGTTCCTCGATCAACGGCGAGCCGACCGACAACCGCCTCGGGCTCGCGACGCGCGGCGTGCTCCGCGTGCGGCTGCGCGCGCGCGGACGCGCCGCGCATTCGTCGTTTCCCGAGCTCGGCGAGTCGGCGATCGACAAGCTGCTCGACGCGCTGATGGTGCTTCGCGGCGTCGCGCTGCCCGAGGATCCGCTGCTCGGGCGCACGCACTACACCGTCGGGCTCATCGAAGGCGGCGTCGCGCCCAACGTCGTGTCGCCGCATGCGTCCGCCGAGCTGCTGTTCCGCATCGTCGGCGACGGCGCGCCGGTCCGCGACGCGCTGCAGCGTCGTCGAGCGGCTCGTCGACGGTCGAGCCGGTGCTCGACATTCCGGCCGTGCGCATGCACACGCTGCCCGGCTTCGAGACCGCGGTGTTTCCGTACACCACCGACGTTCCGCTGCTGACGCGATGGGGCACGCCGCTGCTGCTCGGGCCCGGATCGATCCACGTCGCGCACACCGACGACGAGCACGTGTCGATCGACGAGCTGAGGCACGCCGTCGAGCTGTACGAACGCGTCGCGCGGCAACTGCTCGCTGGCCTGTCCTGAGCGAGCGCAAGCGAGTCAATGGACTTGTCCCGAGCGAGCGGAAGCGAGTCGACGGATGTTAGACTGAACTTTGGCGGGTCGCACCGCGGCCCGGACCCTGTGCAACTTCAGCCTGCGAACCGCGTCAGGGCCGGAAGGCAGCAGCGCTAAACAGACCCTGAGGTGTGCCGCAGGTGCACCGGGTCGCGGTGGGACTCGCCAAAGGAATCCCAAATCCCAAATCCCAGATCCCAAATCACAAGAAAGTGGTGTTTGCGACTTGCGTTTTGGACTTTGGCGTTTTGAATTCTCCCAATGGCCTATCAGGTTCTCGCGCGGAAGTGGCGGCCGCAGCGGTTCGATGACGTCATCGGGCAGCAGGCGGTGACGCGCACGCTGCGCAACGCGCATCGCCAGCGGCCGCATCGCGCAGGCGTTCGTCTTCGCGGGCCCGCGCGGCGTGCGGCAAGACGACGACGGCGCGCATCCTGGCGCGGGCGCTCAACTGCGTGAACGGGCCGACCGCCGGATCCGTGCGGCGCGTGCGACGCGTGCGTCGAGATCGCGCAGGGGCGCGACATCGACGTGCTCGAGATCGACGCCGCCAGCCACACCGGCATCGACAACATCCGCGAGGTCATCATCGACGGCCTGGCGATCGCGCCGGTCCGCGACCGCTACAAGGTCTTCATCATCGACGAGGTGCACCAGCTCTCGGCGCCGTCGTTCAACGCGCTGCTCAAGTCGATCGAGGAGCCGCCGCCGCACGTCGTCTTCATGATGGCGACGACCGAGCTGCACAAGATTCCCGACACGATCCTGTCGCGCTCGCAGGTGTTCGAGTTCCGCACGATTCCGACGCAGCGCGATCGCCGCGCAGCTGCGGACGATCGCCGACGCCGAGAGGCATCGACGGTCGACGACGCGGCGCTGGCGCTGATCGCGCGCGCGGCCGAAGGCAGCATGCGCGACGCGCAGAGCGCGCTCGACCAGGTCATCGCGTTCGCCGGGCAACACGATCGCGCGTCGACGACGTCGTCGACGGTGCTCGGGCTGGTCGGCCGCGACCTGCTCTTCGATCTGATCGACGCGGTCGTCGCCGAAGACGGCCCGCGCGCGTTCGCGCTCGCCGACCGCGCGGTCGAAGTCGGGTCACGATCTGCGGCTGGTGCTGCCGCGAGCTGTCGCGCGTCGTGCGCGACCTCATGATCGTGCTCGGTCGATCCGTCGCGCGCCGGCGACGGCGAGCTCGCGCGAAGGCGAGCGTGAGCGGCTGACCGCAGCTCGCGTCGCGCTTCTCGCGCGAAGATCTGATGCGCGCGTTCGACCTGCTGTCGAACGCGGAGCAGGAGATCCGCACCGCGTCGCATCCGCGCTATCACTTCGAGATGGTGCTGCTGCAAGTGGATGCACACGCGCAAGCTCGTGCCGCTCACTGACCTGCTGGCATCGGGTGGATCGGCGGTCCGAAGCGCGCAACTCCCAACTCCCAACTCCCAACTCCCAAGCAGACCTTGGCGAGCGTCCCGGCTCCGGTTGCGAAGCCGCCGCCGCAGCGCCTGTCAGAGCACACCGCGACGTCGAACCCGGCAACCTCGACCCGGATCCCGATCCCGGATCCCGAATCCCGGCCGGACGCCGGATCCCGCAGTCTGAAAGACAAGCTGCTGGCGGAGATCCGGTCGCGGCAAAGCGACGTTTTACAACACCGTGGTCGCGCAGGCGCAGCGCATCGACGTGACGCAACGACCGCATCACCTTCGTCGTTCGGCCCGCGCATCGCGCGCTGCGCGCGCATGGTTCGATCAGCAGAACGCGTGGCTGGATGCGGCCGCCGAGCGCGTCGCGGGACGGAAGATCGCGGTGATGTCCGAGGCGGCTGCCGACGTCAGTACGTCGCCGGTCCGACGCCGCGGCGTCGCGGCCGAGCGGCGCCGAGCCGCCGAGTCCGGATCGCCGGCCAGCCTGCCGAGAAGAAGCGCGATCTGAAGGCCGAGGCGATGTCGTCATCGACCGTGCAGGCGATGCTCGACGTGTTCCCGGCCGAAATCAGAGACGTCGAAGAGAGCACGCCATGAACATCCAGCCGATGATGAAGCAGGCGCAGCAGATGCAGGAGCGCCTGAAGCAGCAGATGGCCGACCTGCGCGTCGAGGCGACCGCCGGCGGCGGCATGGTCACCGTCGTCGTCAGCGGCGACAAGCAGCTGCAGTCGATCAAGATCGATCCCGAGGTCGTCTCGAAAGACGACGTCGAGATGCTGCAGGACCTGATCCTCGCGGCCATCAACGACGCGCACCGCAAGGTCGACGAGCAGCTCGGTCAGTCAGATGTCCGGGCTGATGGGCGGCCTGCAAGATCCCCGGCCTCTGATTGCTGCCCGATCCTCTCGTCAGGCTCGTCGAGCAGCTGCAGAAGCTGCCCGGCATCGGCGCCAAGAGCGCGCAGCGCCTCGCGTTTCACATCCTCAAGAACGCCGCGCGACGACGCCGAGCGGCTGTGCGACGCGATCCGCGACGTCAAGGAGCGCGTCACGTACTGCTCGACGTGCAACAACATCACCGACGCACGATCCGTGCGTGTTCTGCACGAGCGCGACGCGCGACCAGCGCATCATCTGCGTCGTCGAGGAGCCGCAGAACGTCATCGGTCGTGGAGAAGACGCGCGAGTTCCGCGGCGTCTATCACGTGCTGATGGGCGCGCTGTCGCCGCTGCAGGGCGTCGGGCCCGACGATCTGAAGATCAAGGGCTGCTGACGCGCGTCGGCGACGGCGGCGTCGACGAAGTGATTCTCGCGACCAACCCGACGGTCGAAGGCGAAGCGACGGCGCTCTACCTCGCGCGGCTGCTCAAGCCGCTCGGCGTTCGCGTGACGCGGATCGCGATGGGCATTCCCGGTCGGCTCCGATCTCGAATACGCCGACGAAGTGACGATGACGCGCGCCATGGAAGGAAGGCGCGAGGTCTGAATCAGCTAATCCCAGATGCTCCCCGCGTCGTATCAGCTGCCCGCCGCCGCCATGCTGCTCGCCGGCGGCGTCGTCTCCTGCTTCTTCGGCTATCGCCTGTTCCGGATCGTCCTCGCCATCTTCGGCTTCATGCTCGGCGCGCTGGCTGGCCAGCTCGGTCTTCGGCGTGAGCGACACCGACGCTGATGCTCGTCGCGGCGCTGGTCGGCGGGCTCGTCGGCGCGTTCGTCCTGATCGCCGCGTATTTCGTCGGCGTCGCGCTCGTCGGCGCGGCGCATCGGCGCCGCTGATCGCGAACGCTCGTGTTTTCGGCCGGCGACCGCGACCCGCAGCGTACTCGTCGTGATCCTCTTCTCGGTCGCCGGCGCCGTGGCGGCGACGTATCTGCAGCGCTACTTCATCATCGTCGTCACGGCCTTCGGCGGCGCGTGGACGATGATCGTCGGCGCGATGGCGCTGGTCGGCGATCGCACGGCGCTCAGGGCGGCGACGAGCGGCGACGTCTGGGTCGCGTATCCGCTCAACCCGGCGCCCGGTCAGCGCTGGGTGCCGATCGTCTGGATCGTGCTGAGCCTGATCGGCGCCGGCGTGCAGCTGGGGATCACCGGCGGTGAGAAGGGGCAGAGTGGTGAAGCGGAAGAAGAAGAGTTAAATCCAGACCCCAAACCCCAAATCCTCAAACCCCAAATCCCAAGCGTGGATGCCTTGGGATTTGGGAGTTGGGAGTTGGGAGTTGACCTGCGTCAGAACAGCAGCCGGAATCCCAGCTGCGCCGTCCGCGGGTTGTCCGCCACGATCTCCTTCATGAAGTTGGCCGAGTTGCGCGCGCCCGTCGGATTGCCGAAGTTGCTGTGGTTCGTCAGGTTGTAGACCTCCAGGAAGAAGCCCGGCCTGATACCGGCCGATCCGCTGGATGTACTGGAACCGCCCGTCGAGGAGCATCTTCTGCTCGCCGTCGATGCCGTTGCGGACGGCGACGCCGCGCGAATCGAGCGGCCGACCGGATCGGGCAGCGTCGAGGTCGTTGACGCCCTTCGTCGGCCGGTCGTTGTTGGTGCCGTCGCCGTTGACGTCGGTGCCGACCGTCTCGTTGATCGGATAGCCCGAATACGCGCGGAACACCATGCCGCGCGCCGAGCCCGTTGCCGAGATCGACGTTCGCGCTCGTCGCGAACGCGTGCGTGTTGTCGCGATCGCAGCGTCCGTAGTCGAGCCGCGGATTGCTGTCGACGATGATCGCGCGCGACGTCGTGGCAGACGCGCGTAGGTGTAGCTCACGCGGCCCGGACCAGCGGTTCGACATCCGCTTCTCGAGCTCCGATCTCGAGCGAGTTGAAGTCGGTGTTGAGCGCCGAGCCGAGCTCGCGCGTCTGCTCCTGGTTGAACTGCACGAACGTCGCGTTCCGCGCCGCCGGCGGCACGCAGCGCGCCGGTCGGATCGAACGCGCTCACGCCGAGCCGCGTCACGCGGCCGGTCGCGTCGACCGGCCCTTCGTTGATGTCGATGACGCCGGTGTTGTCGCGCCCGCGGTTGCCGACGTAGTCGATCGACGACCGCCATGTTGTTGGCGATCTCGCGCTTCGACGCCGGCGCTGAACGCCCACGTGTAGGCCATGCGGCGATCGCCGTCGACGATCGGTCCCGTCGTCGTGTTGTTGACGACGCCGCCGGCGGCGACCTGGTTGCGCAGGCCGACGAGGAACGCCCGGCAGGCCGGGCTCATGACCGCTTCGCCGGCCGTCGTGCCGGCCGACCGGGTTGAGGCACGCGGTCGCGTTCGCGTCGCCGGCCCTCACCGGGAACGTGCCGGTCGTGATCGGGCGACGTCACCTGCGTCGGTGTCGTAGGCCAGCGTCGGCGCGATCGACCGCGCGCTGCAGCGAGCGTCGGCAGGATCGCGAGCTGCTGATACTGGTAGACCTTGCCGACGCCGCCGCGGATCAGCGTCTTGCCGTCGCCGAGTCGCGTCGTACGCCACGCCGAAGCGCGGACCGATGGCGTCCTTGGTTTTCGGCGTCAGCCTTCTGCCAGTCGTAGCGGACGCCGAGGTTCAGCGTCAGCTTCTTGCCGACCGTCCACTTGTCCTGAGACGTAGCCGCTGGCGCTGGTGATCGATCTGCCGTGAACTCGAACTGGCCCATGCTGATGCCGAAGCGATACGGATAGGTCAGTCGGATTCGCCGGGTTGAACGGCGCATCGCTCGGGAACGTGAACAGCCCGGTGAAGTTCGCGGCCGTTCCCTGCGGCAGCGCGCCGTTGCGGCTGCACGCGGCGCCGACCTTGAACAGGTTGATCGCCGCCCCAGCCGGACTTGATCCACGTCAGCGTGTCGTCGAACGGTGATGTCGCGAATCAGGTCCTGCGCGTAGGTGTTGCGCGGCCCGGCGATGTAGTCGGGATGCGTGTTCTGCGAGCCGACATCGAACGGCTCGACGCCGTGCGAAGCCGATGAAGTTCCAGTTGTCGTCGAACAGCGTTGCTGCGGCCCCTGCAGCAGGCTCTCGCGCACGTGGCCGATCTTGAACTCGTTGGTCGTGCGGTTGTTCAGCACCGACGTCCAGCGAGACGCTGAACACCTGGTCGCCCGCATCGTTCTCGTGCCGGGCGGCGTCGAGGATCGCCTTGTCGTCCTCGATCGAGTCGCGCTCGGTGATGATCGCCTCGCGCGTCCAGCGGAAGCTGACCTGGTTGTTGCGCGTTCAGGTGATAGTCGAAGCGCAGGAACGTGTTCGGGCCCGAGAACGCCGTCGTCGTCGAGTACGACACGGCCAGCGGCGCCGCCTGCGGCCGGGAAGTTCAGGTTGGCCGCCTCGCTCGCGTTGCGTGCCTTCGTAGTTGAAGAAGAAGAACAGCCTTGTTCCTGACGATCGGGCCGCCGATGCTGCCGCCGAACACGTTGCTGCCCGAGTCGGGATTCTCCTCGCCGGCCTGCTTCAGGAAGTAGTCGGTCGCCTGCAGCTTGTTGTCTCTGGTAGTACTCGAAGACGCGGCCCGCGAAGCTGTTGGTGCCGCTCTTGGTCACGCTGTTGACGACGACGCCGGTCGAGCCGCCGTACTCGGCGCCGTACTGGTGCGTCTGCACCTGGTACTCGGCCATCGAGTCGAGCGAGACGCGCGCCTGCGTGCCCTGCGATCCGCCGCGGCGCGAGTCGTTGTCGTTCTGCCCGTCGACGAGGAACAGGTTGTTGGTGGTCGCCTGGCCGTTGGCGCTGAACTGGCCGCCTTCGAACGATCCGACCTGCAGCACCGGCACGAGGCCGGGAATCGTCTGCATCAGGCTGAACTGGCTGCGGTTCGCGCTCGGCAGGCCGTCGATCTCGTTGCTCGTGATGTTGGTGCCGATGCGGTTCGACGTCGACTTCGACGAGCGGCGCCTCGGCCGTCACCGTCAGCGTTCTCGGCGACGCCGGCGACCTGCAGCGTCAGCGTGCACCGTCAGCTCTTCGCCGACGCTGACGACCATGCCGGTTCGCACCATCGGCCTGGAAGCCGGACAGGTCCGCCTTCACCGTGTAGCGTGCCCGGGCAGCAGCTGCGGGATGACATAGCGCCCCGTGGCGTCGGTCACGGCCTCGCGCGTGAGGCCGGTGGTCTTCGTTGGTGACCGTGACGGTGGCGCCCGGCAGCACCGCCTTCTGCGCGTCCATGACGGTGCCGTTGATTTCGGCTCGCCCGCCCTGCGCGAACGCCGGGGCTGACGCGCCGAGGATGGAGCACGTAGATAGCCATAGCGGAAAGTCGCCGAAGCGGTCCGCATCAAGGCCTCCTTGAAACGTGCCAGCTTACGAAGGAAACACGCCGCCGATTCGAATGACGAGAAGTTGCGGTGGACATTAGAGCCACCCGACGGTGGTGTCAAGCGAGGATCGCGAGACTGTGCAATGGCTGCGGGGATCAGTCGGCGCGACCGGTATCGATCAGGCGTTTGAGGCGCGCCACCTGGGCGCCGAGGCACCATGTCGACGATTGGCGCCAGTGAGGCCAGCCCACCGGGGGCGCCTAGCCGCCGACCGTGTGCGGCAGGTCATCTCGATCGTCGTGGTCGTGCCCGACTCGGTGAACTTCCAGGTCATCGCCCCATCGACGGCCAGATCCTGCAGCGGGCCGAGCCTCGCCCGTCAGTCGCAGGCAGTTTGCCGGGATCCGCGTGAGACGACCGTGAGGTGACGCACGCCTCCGCCGCCTGGAAGCAATTGCAGAAGCATCCGCCGGGGCGGGCATCAATGGACAGGTTCGCTGCGTTGCCGGAGAAGGTGTGATCCGACTGCCACCAGGCGCCGACGCGTTCGACAATCGTCCTGTAGGACGGCACAGCCTGCCCCCGCACTTCAATCGTGTGCCGGACGGTGAAGCCGTGCCGGTCACGGCGTCTACGACTGCCGCATACGCGGATGCCGACGAGAGCATGACGATCGTGACTGCGGCGGCGACCGCTTTCATCGTGTGCCTCGCAGCGATTGCCGCGAGCGCATCGCGATCGACAGGGCGGCCCTTCGAGAACGACCGCCGAGATGCGCCGCGTGTTCGTGATGTCGTCGAGCGGATTGGCGTCGAGGACGACGAAGTCGGCTCGCTTACCCGGCGCGAGCGTGCCGGTGCTGCGGAGGCGCAGGTAGTCCGCGCCGCGTGCTGGTCGCCGCCACGATTGCGTGCATCGGCGACATGCCGGCCTCCACCATCAGCTCGAGCTCGCGATGCTCGGCGAAGCCGAACGGATCGTCCTGCAGGCCCGTGTCGCCGCCGAGGACGATGCGCGCCGTGCGGCGGAGAGCTTGGCGAGGCTGCGCTGCAGGATCGCGTAGCGCTCGCGCGCGGCGGATGCCTGCGCCGCGCGTGCGGCCGCCATACGCGGCGAGAATCTTTGCGACGAGCTCCGCGCCGATCGCCTCGCGCGCCGGGCCATTCAGCCACGAGGCGAGCGATGCCGGCGGTTCGATATGGCGACCGCGCTCGGCTGTTCTGCAGCGTCGGCATGATCACGACGCGGCGCTTCACGATCGCCTGCACGACCTCGTCGTCCATGTCCTTGTCGCGGACCATGTGCGTGAAGCCGTCGATGCCGGCAGCGACGAGACCCTTCGCATCCGGCGAGGTAGAAGACGTGGGCGTTGACGCGGATGCCGTGCTTGTGCGCTTCGTCGATGATGGCGCGGTAGAGCGGCGCGCTCAGCTCCGGCGCGCGGCCGTTGCGGTCGTCCACCCAGATCTTGATGAAGTCCACCTTCTGCGCGGCCAGCTCGCGGACGTCGCGCCGCGCCTTCGTCTTCCGTCGTCGACGTCGTACGCGATGCCGCGTACGTATCCGCGCCCGGGCCGGCGTTGGGCGCGCCCATGCCGCGGCCGGCCGTGAAGAGGCGAGCGCCGCCGAGGCGGCCGGCGGCCTGGTCTTCGCCGAATCTGGAACGCCGCATCTCCGGGATCGATCCCCTCGAGACGACGGCGCTGACGCCGAAGTAGAGCGCGCGATTGAGATCCTCGACGATGGCGTCGCGGCCGTAATTCTCCGCGCGATACGTCGCGCCCTTCTGGAAGCCGGTGTGCGTGTGGATGTCGATGAGCGCCGGCATCACCGTCTTGCCGGCGAGGTCGACGTGCGCGGCGCCCGCGCGGCGCCTTCAGGTCGCCCTGCCGCCCGACGCGCGTGATGGCTCCGTTCTCGATGAGGAACGCGGACCGCTCGAGGGCGGGCTTGCCGTCGCCGGGAATCAGGCGCGCGCCTTCGTAGAGGGTCGTTTGCGCGGACGCGGCCGTGGCGACGAGCGCGAGCACGAATGTGGAGCGCGCGATCCGGGTCACGCGCCGCATTATAGGGCGAACGTCGCGGCCTTCCGGCGGCGTCATACCCGTGGGCCGGGCTCCCGCGAGGCTACCACCGTAGGCCGGGTCCCGCGAGGCCACCGAAGCCTCGGCCTCGCGGACCCGGCGTTGTCGTAGACGCCTCGCTCGAGGAGAAGAAACGTGTCTGTCCGACCAATCAAGAAGCTGCTGCACACCACCCCGACCGTTGAAGGCGCCGGCGTCAAGCTGCAGCGCGCGTTCGGCTTCGGCGACACCACCGAGTTCGATCCGTTCCTGCTGTTCGACGACTTCCGCAACGACAACCCGGACGACTATCTCGCCGGCTTTCCGTGGCATCCGCATCGCGGCATCGAAACGATCACCTACGTGCTCGCCGGCAACGGTCGAGCACGGCGACAGCCTCGGCAACCGCGGCAGCCTCGGCGCCGGCGACGTGCAGTGGATGACGGCCGGCAGCGGCATCATGCACCAGGAGATGCCGCAGGGCGACGCGCAGGGCCGGATGCACGGCTTCCAGCTCTGGGCGAACCTGCCGTCGTCGCTGAAGATGACCGCGCCGCGCTATCAGGACATCGCGGCGCGGCGACATCCCCGAGGTCGATCGACGACGACGGCACGCGAGTGCGCGTCGTCGTGCGGCGACTTCTGGGGCAAGAAGGGACCGGTCGAGGGCGTCGCGGCGGATCCGCGCTATCTCGACGTCTCGGTGCCGCCCGGCACGGCGCAAGCGGCTCGCCGGTCGAGACCGCGCCAGCCACGCGTTCGCCTACGTGTTCGCCGGCTCGGGCACGTTCCGCGACGCCTCGCAGCCGCGAGGCGTCGCTCACCGAGGCAGGTCGACGGCACCGACGACAGCCGTGACCGCGAACGAGTCCGAGCAATCGCTCGCTCGTGCTGTTCGATCAGCGGCGACGAGGTCGTCGTGCAGGCGGGCGACGAGGGCATCCGGTTCCTGCTCGGTCTCGGGCAAGCCGATCGAGGAGCCGGTCGCGTGGTACGGGCCGATCGTGATGAACACGAAGGCGGAGCTGCAGCAGGCGATGCACGACCTGCGCGACGGGACGTTCATTACCGATCCCGCGGCGGGCCGCTGAGCGAGACGCGCGTGCTATCCTTGCGCCCCGGGAGGCGCGAGATGGTTAAGAGTGTGTTCGCCGCCGTGGCCTTCGTTCTGGTCTGTTCGGCCGTCACCGCCGACGCGCGCGTGACGCGCATCGAGATTGTCGAAAGTCGAGCGGGTCGAGCCGTCCTCGCCCGGCAGTGCCGGGGCTGCGCAGACGCCGCCATGAGCGCGATGAGCGGCAAGTTCTACGGCGAGCTCGATCCCGCCGATCCGAAGAACGCGCTCATCACCGACATCCAGCTCGCGCCGCGCAACGCGCGCGGCAAGGTCGAGTACGTCGGCACGTTCTCGCTGATGAAACCGGTCGACATGTCGAAGGCGAGCGGCGTGCTGATGTATTCGGTCGTCAATCGCGGCAACGGCGCGGCGGCGGCGAGCGCCGAGGGTCACATCTCGCTCGTGAGCGGCTGGCAGGGCGACGTCGTGCCGACGGCCACCAACCAGACGATTCAGGTGCCGCGCGCGAAGAATCCGGACGGCAGCAGCATCACCGGACCGCTCGTCATCCGGATCCTCGATCAGAGCGGCACCACCGCGGCGCTGATGATTCCGCGCGCGACGCCGTCGCCGTATCCGCCGGCGACGCTCGACACGACGAAGGCGACGCTGGTGTCCGCCGTGTCCGAGAGCGCCGACGGGCGTCAAGAGCGGGCGTCGTGAAGATCGCGAGCACGCGACTGGGCGTTCGCGACGTGCGAGAAGACGCCGTTTCCGGGCACGCCGGATCCGGCGCACATCTGCCTGAAGAACGGCTTCAATCCCGCGCTGCTCTACGAGCTGCAGTACACCGTCGAAGGATCCGCTCGTGCTCGGCATCGGGTTCGCGGCCACGCGCGATCTCAACTCGTTCTTCCGCTACGAGAAGAAGGACGACGCGCGGCACGCCGAATCCGGTGGCGGGCGCGGTGCGCTGGGCGATCTCCGAGGGCAGCTCGCAGTCGGGCACGTTCCTGCGCGCGTTCATCCAGCCTCGGCTTCAACCAGGACGAGACCGGACGCATCGTCTGGGAGGGCAGCAATCCGAACATCGCGTCGCGCGTGCATCGACATGAATCGGCGATTCGCGCTGCCGGGCGGCGCCGTGCGACTCTACGAGCTCGGCACCGAGGCGCCGGTCTGGTGGGAAGACTGGAACGACGCGCCGCGCGGACGCGGCAACATCCGGACTGCTCGATCGCTGCCGCGCCACCAACACCTGCCCGAAGATCATGGAGACGTTCGGCAGCGCCGAGATCTGGAACCTGCGCGCGTCGTTCATGCTGGTCGGGACCGACGCCAAGGCCGACATTCCGCTGCCGGACAACGGTGCGCCGCTACTTCTTCGCCGGCGTGACGCACGGCGGCGGCCGCGGCGGATTCAGCAGCGCCGACGACCGCGGCCGACGGCTGCGAGCTGCCGGCGAATCCGGCGCCGAGCGCGCCGATGCGATCCGCGCTGACGCAAGTCGTTCGTCGCATGGGTCACGACAGGCGCGCCGATGCCGCCGAGCCGATATCCGACGATTGCCGACGGCACGCTCGTGCCAGAACACGACCGCGGCGATGGGGTTTCCGACGATTCCCGGCAGACCGTCACCCGAGCATCTGTCCATCCGCTGCTCGACTACGATCTCGGGCCGCACTTCAACTATCAGGACGCCTCCGGCGTTCTCACGGCGCCTGCCGAAGGTCAAGCGATCGCTGCCGCAGCTCGTCGTCAAGGTCGATGCGGACGGCAACGAAGTGGCCGGCATCAAGTCGCCGCTGCAGATGGCGCCGCTCGGCACCTACACCGGATGGAACGTGACGGCGTCGGGTCCGCTCAAGGGGCAAGTCGTGCGGCCTCAGCGGCGGCTTCATCCCGTTCGCGAAGACGAAGGCCGAACGGCTCGCGAGCGGCGATCCGCGGCCGTCGCTCGAGGAGCGCTATCGCTCGCACGACGAATACGTGCAGATCGTCAGCGCAGGCGGCGGCCAAGCTGGTGCAGGAACGGTATCTGCTGCAGCAGGACGCCGATGCCATGATCGCCCAGGCCGCAGCGAGCGACGTGCTGCGGGCACCCGGTCTGTCGTCGCGCTGAAGAACGAAGCGTCCGAAGGGCTCGATGCGTCTCGGTGCGCGCGCGCGGCACGCTGCAGCCGCCGCGTTGGCTGTGGCGTCGCGGCAGCGGGATGCGACGCCAGTCCATGTCGCCGACCCGGCCCGGCTCGGCAGGCGCCTCCGTCACGTTTCGTATCGCCGGGCCGACGGCGCGGCGCTCCGATCTGCCGCCGTCGGCGCTCGACTGCCTCAACGGCGTCGGCCTGACGCATCCATCCAGGCTGGCGCGACTTCGCCGCGATTCCGCTGCGGCCGCTTCCCCGGACCGGTGCGACATCCTCCTTGACGACGTGCCCGTGGCCACGCGCGTGTCGTTCGGATCAACGATCAGAACTCGTGCGACCAGAATCCGACAGGTGCAGTCACGCGCAACGTCTTCGCGAACGATGTCCAGTTGATGGAGAACGCCACCACGCCCGGCGACGAGCCGGGGTATGCGTTCATGGTGGCGCGCGACGGGACGGTAACCCAATAATTTCCGGCGGGTTGCGCAGGGTGCGCGATTCGATACGATCGGTGTTCGCGTTCGTGAGCAACTCGCGGACGTAGAGGCGCGGACCTTTGAGGTCCGCCTTGCGTTCCACCACATTCCTCAGTAGCTCAACGGCAGAGCATCCGGCTGTTAACCGGAGGGTTGCTGGTTCGAATCCAGCCTGAGGAGCCAATCGTCGCAACAACTTAACGCGAATGGCTCGTTGTGTTCCACAACTCAGCCGACGTCTGCGCCGGCCGGTCACGTAAGCTCACGCGTCGTATCGACATCGCCGTGCTGCAGATCGTGCTGGGGCGCTGCTGGCAGCGGCAGGCGCGCCGGGAGCGGCAGGCAATTGCCTACTTGACTGCGAGAGAACCGGCTTCCTACGGCATCAGCTCGGGGCGCGCGGCGGCTCCGGCTCTACGGACGATCGACCGGCGTCGATTGGCACGCTCGCGCACCAGTGGTGGAGCCGTGCCACCTTGCGAGAGATCGCCACGATTGCTACGCCAGACACGCTGCTGCGCTGGCATCGGCAGTTGATTGCTCGGAAATGGACATACGGCTGCAAGCCGGGGCAGCCGGCAGAGTCATGTCGGAGATTCAGCGGCTCGTCGTGCGGATGGCGACCGAGAATCCCACGTGGGGCTACACGCGGATTCAAGGCGCGCTGAAGAACGTCGGCCATCGTGTCGGGCGCTCCACGATCCGTCGCATCCTGAAAGCGGCGGGCCTTCCACCCGTCCCGCAGCGGCCGACGTCGTGGCAGACGTTCCTGAAGGCGCATTGGGGTGCGATTGCCGGCGCCGACTTCTTCACCACCGAGGTATGGGCACTGCAGGGGCTACTGACGTACTACACCGTTTTCGTGATCGATCTGGCGTCCCGGCGGGTGCACGATCCTCGGCTCACGCCGCATCGAGGCGCTGTTCATGCAGCAAATTGTCCGGACGCTGACGATGACCGAGCCGGGCGTCGCCGAGCTGTCGTGATTTGCGATCGGGATCGGAAATGGAGCCGCGAGGTGCGGCGTCGGCTTCGGGACATTGCGGGCGATCACGCGTGGTGCTGATCGCCGAGCGCGCGCCAAGCGCGAACGCGCCTACGCCGAGCGATTCGTGCAGGTCGATCAAAGGAAGGCATGTCTCGACCGCATCGTCCCGTTGGGTGAGCGCCACTTCCGGCTGCGATCGCAGAGTTCGTCGAGCACTATCGTACGAACGCAATCACAAGATCTCGGAACACCTTGATCACGGGCGGGCCGCCGAGCGGTACGCCGGCCGGGTCTATCGACGTCCGCGGCTCGGTGGGCTACTGAACTACTACGGGCGCGCAGCGACCTTGTGGCTCCAGCCGAGAAATGGAACAGCACGGGCGCTTCCGGCACGTCATCACGGAGTTCGTCGAGCACTATCATCGCGAGCGGAATCATCAGGGTCTCGACAATCGACTCATCGCGGGCACGCCGGTGACCGACAGGACGGGCCGCGTGCGGTGCCGCCGGCGGCTTGGCGGGCTGCTCAACTTCTATGAGCGGGCGGCGTGATCGTCGGGTCGGCCGAGAACTGGAACATTACGCGCATGGTGGAGGCTGCTGGGGTTGTGGCAGCGGGAAGCATCCGGTCGTAGGCCGGGTCTTGTTTTGTAGACCCGCAGCGCCTGTGGCGGGTCCAGAGAACGGGACCCGCCCTACGTGTCCGGGGCACAGCAGCCGGACCGGTAGATCGGCTTCACGTCGTGTCCGGCGCGCGCTGCCACTGGCTGAATCAGAATCGCTCGATCACGCCCCGTCCTCCACGCTGTCGACATGCAGATCAATGGCCTGCCGAGCCACGAAGGCGTTCTGAGCGCGTCGAGGATCAGCCGGTAGTCGGGGCGATCGGCGCTCGCGAGGAATCGGCGCTCCCCCTTCGTCGACCTGCAGCCGCACCAGGCTCTGCCTGGGACCACCTTCCTGATGCGAGACCTCGACAACGGTGCAGCCCCGAACCCAGTCCGGGCCGGTGATGGATTCGCGTCGAGACCGGTAGGGTTGCGAACTCATCGCGCGTGCGGCGATCTCGACCGCGCCCCGCGTGAGGGTGCTCAGGTCGAAGCGCGCGTCGCCGTTGGCATCGGTGCGCGCGGTGAAGACCAGCTGCGCTCCTGGCGGATGCTGATCGAGCACGTCAGGCCCGGCGGCTCAGGGTGCGGAATGGGCGTAGTGGTTCAACCCTGACCACGTGGACACGATAGGTCCGCGCGTCACCGCAGTCGGTGACCTTCACGCTGATACGCCGCATTCGGCTTCGGCAGCACCTCATCTCGGGTCGCCGAGCAGGTTGAGCGCGAAGATCGCCCAACGCTCGTAGACCGTGTTGTAAGCCGCGATGGTGCCGACCATGCCGATCCGGCCATCGTTGAGCAGGCCGATCTGGCGCACGGCGGTCGAGGCGATGAAAGAACGCGCGCTGGAAATTGTCGCCCACGCCGATCACGAGAAGCGCGTATTGCCCGCATGCGCGACCGCGCCGCCGTTGGGGGCGCAGAACAGCGCTTCGCTGAAGGCGTCGTCCGAGTCGACTTGGTTCGTGAGGCACGAGTCGGCATAGCCGATGAAAGCCTGGTCGCCATTGAGTCAAGCCTGACGCCATCCAGACCAGAACCACCACAGCAGCCGTTGCCGCTGCCGTGTCCCGAGAGCGACACGATGTGCGGCGCGGCGTTCAGCACGGCTTGCAGCCGGGAGCCGAGGTGCTGCACCGGCGCTGCCGCGGCCTGTGCCGAGGTGAGGTCGAGATCGATCTTTCATACAGCCGCGAGACCGTGTCCCAGCCCGGGATCTCGGTCGCAGCTGCGCGCGCAGTTGTTCCTGGTCGGACATCGAGCCGTCCTGGCCCGACCAGTCGATCAGGAAGTCCGGCGGCACAGTTCGGCCGATGA
>ERZ1370068.10614-contig-9297_pt1 | contig 23463 bp, 33 predicted proteins | sample MGYA00561227_ERZ1370068 | MGnify/ENA primary metagenome ERZ1370068 (study PRJEB38410, sample SAMEA6850437) | metagenome | study: Metagenomic assessment of the ecological functions of the soil: analysis of the soil microbiota associated with the...
GTTGTACTTCGTTCAGTTACGTATTGCTAGAAATCCGCAATCATTTCGCCGCGCCGCGGCACGACCAGGTAGGCGAGGATCTGGCTGCCTTCGTCCTGTACCTCAAGCAGGCCGTCCAGGAACAGCGCATGGCGGTGGTCTGCGGTTTTACCCGCGCCCAGGCGGATTCCGGCCGGCGAAGATGCGGGGTCGGCGCCGCCTCCATGCCCAGACGCTCGAGAGCGCTTCTTCCCTGGACAGCTTCGCCAGGTTCACGCGCAGGTCCAGCGGCGCCGGGTTGAGGAAGACCGCGCGCGATCTCCATCGCTTCGCCCGCGCCGTATTCGGCCTCGAGGCGCTGCCAGAGCCAGTCGGGCAGGTCGGCGCGCACCGCGTCGGGCAAGCTGCGATTTGATACCTTTATTCCTGAAATTGCCTTTGAGTTGAACGCATCAAGTGAACGGCCGGACAAACCGAATACCTTCACCAAGGCGGCAATCAGCAAATCCCGGGGCTCCGAGCTGCCTGCCACCGCTTCGAGCGAGCGCTTGCGCCGCAATACCACCGAACACGGTCTCGACCACGAGGCGCGGTCCTGCTGGCCGAGATTGCGGTAATTTGCGGAGTAAGCGGAGCGCGCCCGGTCCGCCGGGCTGGAAAGGTGAGCAGTTCGGTGAGCGCCGCTTCGGCATGGGCGAGCAAGGCCGGTGTCGGCCTCACCTGCGCGTTAATTCTTACCGCGACCTGATCGACGCGCGCGCCATCCTTGTCCACGACGAGGATGCGTACCGGCAGTATTGCCGGTCAATCGCAAACCAGACCTCCGGTCGCCTTGTCCTGCGGATTGTCCTTGCGCTTGACGAGCTTGGGCGCATCGGAACTCGCCCGCGGGCGTCTCGCACGCGCTCGCGCCCGGCTAACCTTATGTGTAGGACGTGACCTCGCTTCTTGCCATCGCCGGCGACGCTCGGCGGTCACCGTGTCGCGCGGCGGCGAGAGGCCAGGGTCCACATGAAGCTGAGCTGGTCCTGGCGCAGCAACGTCGGCGCCTTGGCGGCCGGATCCCGAATTCGGCGTGCCTGGGCGCTGCGCGCCCGGGCCGCGGGTCCCTCGGAATCTATGCGGCCGCAGGCCGTCGGCCACGACCGCGCCCCGGCTGGAGCGGGCCGCCTCGCCGCGCAGGGCGTAGATGCCCTTTTTGCCCTTCCAGGTCTCCGGAGATCCGGTACGGTGCGCCCGTCGTGCTCGAGGCGCTGGCTCACCTCGGCGAGGGACCGATCCGTCCTGTGCGATTTCGTAGCCGATCTCGACGCTGCGGGGCGGCGCGCCGCCGCGAAGCGGGGCACAGGCATGGCTAAGCGCGATCGTCAAATAAAAGCTGCGCATCATTTCCTTAACGCTTACAGCAATACGTAACCTCGGTGTACTTCGTTCAGTTACGTATTGCTATCGGGCCAGAATTTTGCGCCATCGTCTCGTTGACCACGATGACCGGGAGCATATCGCCACGTCGGCCTGGTGAACGTCCGGCGGAGCGCACCGACGCCGAGCGCCTCAAATAGCCGCCGTGACCACCTGCCAGTCGGCGGCGCAAGCGCCGCTCGGTCGGCCGGTCGCCTTCGATCCGGATGCCCCAGTCGCCGCGCGTGCTTGCCAGCGGCAGCCCGGTGACCGCGCCTGCTGCTTCGCACGCCCGGCGACTCGGCGCAGCCGCCGCCCGAATCCGCAGTGCAGGCTGATCACCTGCGCGCTGGCGGTCGGCATACGACGCCGCGGCAGCGACGTGCGCAGCGTCAGCACGTGCGAGGCGTTGAAACCGGCGTCCACGTCGAGGCAGTCGCGCGAAGCTGCGCGCGAGCAGCATGCGCCGACCGCGACCAGCACGCACCGACGCGGCGATCTCGCCAACGACGAGCGCGTGGCGCAGCCACCCGGTCGCGACGCGCGAATCGCGTCCACCCTCTTTCAGCGCATGGCTGCAGGTTCGGCGCGGGCTGCCTGCAGCGCCGGGACGATGCCGAAGAGGATCGCCGGTGACGACGGCGATCGCCGCTGTGAACGCGAGGACGCGGCCATCGATCGCAATGTCCTGCACGCGGGGAATCTTCAGCGGGTCGAGCACGACCGAGCGCGCGCGTGAGCGCGCATGCCGACCCGCGATGCCGATCGCGGCGCCGACGCTCGAGCAGCAGCATCGACTCGGTGAGCAGCTGCCGGACGATTCGTCCGCGACCCGCGCCGAGGACGACACGGATCGGCCAGCTCTCTTCTGACGCGCTTCCGATCGCGCGAGCAGCAGGTTAGCCACGTTCGCGCACGCGATCAGCAGGACGGCGCCGACCGCCAGCAGCAGCACCAGAAGCGCGGGCCTGCACGTCGCCGAATACTTCGCGCGGCGCCGGCACGAGCGTGAGCCCGAACTCGCGGTCGTAGTTGTCCGGGGTAAGCTCTGCAGGAACCCACGCGTGATCGTGTCGATCTCCGCCTGCGCCTGTGTGAGCGATGACGCCGGGGCGCAAACGTCCGAGCGCATTCAGCCCGTGGTTGCCGCGCTCGCTGCGGATCCGCAGGCGCCAGCGCGAGCGGCACCCAGACTGATGAACGTCGGCGCACGTTATCGAGCGGTAATCCAGCGAGCGAAGATCGGCTGGAGGATGCCGACGACGGTGTAGCGGCGTTGCGTCGAGCTGAACCATCGCGGCCCACGATCGATGGATCCGATCCGAACTGCGATCGCCACAGGCCTTCGGTCAGCATGCACGACGTGCGCCTGACCCGGCCGATCCTCGTCGGCGGTGAACACGCGCCCCGGCGATCGGCTGCGCGCCGAGCGCCGCGAAGATCGTCCGCCTGCACCTGCGCGGCGCGGACCCGCATGCGGCTCGCCGGCGCCGGTCAGGTTGAACGAAGTCGAGTCGAACGCCGCGACATGCTCGAGGGACCGCGCCTGCGCGCGATAGTCCGCGAGCTCCGGCTCCGACAGCCACGTCTTCGTCCAGTTGGTCCAGTGGCTCCACATCATATCACGACGCGATCCGGATCGCGATACGGCAGCGGCCGCAGGACCACCGCAGGCCGATGATGCTGAAAATCGCCGCATATTGGCGCCGATGCCGAGCGCGAGCGTCAGCAGCGCGACGAGCGCAAAGCCCGGCTGCTTGACGAGCGGCAGCGAATCGCGAAGCTTGAAGGTCTTGGAAGAAGGTGGTAGCAGGATCCGCCAATCATCGTTCTGGAGACTCGTCGACCGTTCTGGTGGTTTCACTGATCGTTCTGAGACTCGCCGACGTTCTGGTGGCGTCGTCGATCGTTCTGGGGATGCGCGACGTTCGGAGCCGAACGATGAGCGTCAGGCTCCAGAACGAACAACGTCAGTCTCCAGAACGAATAGCGTCAGCCTCGAGAACGAACGGCTTCAGGCCGCCAAGAACGAAGCAGCGCGTCAGCGCTCAGAACGCCGTCCATTAGATGCTCTCCACGCCGCGAACGTTGTCAGGCTCAGCTGTCAGCTCTCAGCTGTGGCATTTACCTTGCTCTTATCCAGGCACGCAGCCACGACGGTGGTAGGTCAGCGGGGCTGTTTAGGAGGAAACCGTTACCCACGCCGAGCGGTGATGGTGACGCAAAGGGAGATGCGTGTATGAAACGGGTGTGCCTGGCGACGGCGACCTCGCGATAACGGCGTTGATGGCGTGCTCCGGCAAGTCGATGGACAACCCGGTGGCGCCCTCGCCGTCCCTCCCGGCCACGCCGGGACCACTCCATGACCGCGCTGGTCATCACGAATCAAAACGTCAACGCGCACAGCACGATGCAGATGATCGCGACCGCGCGGCTCGCCGACGGAACTACACGCGACGTGACCACTTCGTCCACCTGGGTCTCCTCGAACCCGTCGGTCCGCGACGATCGCTTCGTCAGGCATGCTGACGATCGTGTCGAGCGGCGACGTCGACGTGCGCGCGGACTATCAGGGGACGGCCGCGTCGCTGCATCTGCAGGTACTGACGCGTGCGCCGGATCCGCGCGCACGCATTTCGCGCTGAGCGGCGTGCGCGCACGAAGTGACGCCGGGGACGCAGAGTGCTCTCGGCAACGTCAGGATCACGATCACCGAGGGCCCGGATAGCGGCACCGTGGTGACGACCGATGCGTCCGGCCAGTTCCGCTTCCGTCGGTCGCGGCGACGCGCCGTCGCGCTCGAAGCGACGCGGGATGGCTTTCAGCTCTGGCGCATGACGAAGACCCTGATGATCGACGGCGACAAACAGATCGAGGTCATGATGTATCCGACGCCGCCGAAGAACGCCAACGGCGAGACGGCGACGGCCGCTGCAAGGACTCGACCTGGACGTGGTCCACGTCGATTCCCAACGCCTGCTCGGATCACGGCGGGCTGGCGTGACGGCGTGTGCCCAGGCCCGATGTGCGGCGCGCCGATCAAGCCGCGGTGACGACGGGATTCGGGGTTTGGGACTTGGGATTCGACGAGCACCTACCTCGATCAAATCCCGAATCCCGAATCCCAAATCCCATTCTCAGGTGAACGAAAAGGGCGGGTGCTCGTCCACGAGCAGGAGCATGTACGCTTCGACGCGGGCAGCCAGCAGAAGACTCCGATGCCGAAGTCGTGCAGACCCTGCGGGTAGGTGCCGGTGATGAGAATCGCCAGCCACGCGACGAACGACGTCATCCCCACGCCACCCCCAGACAGATCAGCACGATGAAGTGCGGGATGACGGAGCAGAAGGCGGAAGCCGACTGATACCCGATCGCGCGGGCCGATTGGATCCTCGACCGTCAGCGTCGCCGGATACGGTCCCTTCACCCGAATGGCGGGTACTGATCCTCAGAACAGCATCAGATAGGCGACGGCGCGAGACGCGCCATCGCAGAGTAGAACACCGTGAACTGCCGGATGCCGAGGATGTGCTGACCGGTGAGCACGATCGTGAACCAGCCTGATCACCGCGAGGACGAACGCGACCGCGCCCAGCAGCCCCGCTCGCCGCCGAACGACTCGCGCCGGCCGTTGCCGGCGACTGAGACGCCGACGCCGCCGACGCGAGGATGATGTGGGGATGGCGAGGATCAGTCGGAACGCCGTTGTCAGTCGATTGCGGTTGGCGAACAGCGGCTGCACGTCGACCGAAACTGGATGAGGCATAATCCGCGCGTGCGGATTATATGCGCGGCGTTGGCGGCGTGTGTGGCCTGGTGGGGCACAAACGCCGCCGGCTGTCGAGAAAGAGCACGCTGCGGCTGCACTACGTTCAGAAGCCGATCGGTTACGAGCGATTCGAGCTCGCGCGCGACGCCGACGCCTTCAGCCTGACCTCCGACTTCGACTTCACCGATCGCGGCGGCCGCGTCCAGCTCGCCGCCACGCTGCGCACGACAGCCCGACTTCACGCCGACGTTCGTTCCACGCCACCGGCAAGAGCTACCGCTTCGTCGAACGTCGATTCCGACGTGCGGATGGACGGCGCGACCGCGATCGTGCGCCGACGGACACACGGAGTCGCGCGTCGACGCTGACGCCGCCGTATCTTCTGATCGACGGCTACGCGCCGTTCGCGGCGCAGATGCTGCTGCTGCGCTACTGGAAGCAGCACGGCCAGCCGCGCGTCATGCAGCACCGTTCCGGGCATGCCGGTCAACGACGTCATCATCGAAGCCGCGCGGACGCGAGGCGGTCCGCGTCGGCGGCACAGGCGTCCACGCTCGACCGCTACCTGATCGACGGCGTCGTCTGGGGCCGCGAGACGGTGTGGCTCGATGCAGGACGGATCGCTGGCCGCCGCGATCACGCCGCGCGGGCGGCCTCGGCTTCGAAGCGGTGCGCGAGGACCTCGGAGCCGGCTGCTCGTGAGCTTCGTCCAGCGCGCGACGCGCGATCGCATCGCCGATCTCGAGTCGATCACGCGGACCAACGCCGCCGCTGCAGGAGCGGGATCTACGCGATGGTCGGCGGACGATCGTCGACGGCACCGGCCGTCCGGCCATCGCCGACGGCGTCGATCGTCGTCCGCGACGGACGGATCGCGGACGTGGGTCCGCGGTCGCGACGTCGTCATTCCGCCCGACGTCCCGCGCGTGCCGCGTCGATGGCAAGACGGTCGTGCCGGGCCTGTGGGACATGCACACGCACGTCACGCAGATCGAGTGGGCGCCGGTCTATCTCGCGGCCGGCGTGACGACGGTCCGCGACATGGGCAACGAGATCGAGTTCATGACGCCGCTGCGCGACGCGATCGCGTCAGGCCGTGCGCTCGGTCCGCGGCATGCTGCTCGCCGGGCTCGTCGACGGCGGCAGGCGCCAACGCCTTCGGCGTCGTCTACGCCGCGAACGCTGGACGAAGCGAGAGCAGGTCGTCACGAAGTGCCACGATCGCCGGGTTCCAGCAGATCAAGATCTACAGCCTCGTCACGCCGCCGATGGTCGAGGCGATCTGCGCCGAAGCGCACCGGCTGGGGATGACGGTCACCGGTCACGTGCCCAACGGCATGACGATCGAGCAGGCGGCTGCGGCGGGGATGGACCACATCGCGCACCTGCCGATTCGCGGCGAGGCCGGACAGCGACGACGTCAAGAAGACGATCGCGTTCCTGCGCGAGCACAAGACGGTGATCGATCCGACGCAGTCGTGGAACGAGCTGCTCGGCCATGCGCTCGGCGACGCCGATCGCGGCGTTTCAGCCCGGGGTCGCCGAAGATTCCGCCGCCGCTCAATCGCCTGTTCTCGAGCGCGGGCGCCGCCGGGCATCGACGCGCCGACGGCGCGCACGCGTCTCGAGCGCGGCCTCCGCATCGTCAAGGCGCTCCACGACGCCGGGGTGCCGGTCGTCGCCGGGCACCGACGAGGGCATTCCCGGGCCACAGCGTGCATCGCGAGATCGAGTTGTATGTCGATGCCGGGTTGACACCGATGGAGGCGCTGCAGGCGGCGACGATCGTCCCGGCACGCGCGATGAAGCTCGACGCCGAGCTCGGCACGATTGAACGCGGCAAGCGCGCGGACATGGTCGTGCTCGAACGCCAACCCGCTCGAGCGGATCCGCAACATCCGCAGCGGTTCGCTGGACGATCGTCGACGGCCGCGTCTACGACGCGCCGGCGCTGTGGAAGAGTGTCAGGTTTGAATAGGGCGACTGTCGGTGTAGGGCGCTTGTCGGCAGTCGACGAGGTGCTGCGGCCGTCGACAGGTAAAGATAAGCGACGCTTAGAAGCGTTTCGATACTTCGGCCCCACGGTGCCTGTGGCGTTCCAAGTGCGGTAGGTGCTCGGTGCCTGCCGCAGAGGCGCTTGGTGACTTCGCTGCAAAGTGAGGCGGTCAGCCTGTAGAGTGCTCGCATCGCAGCTGTAGCGTCCGTCGGGAGCGTCCGGAATTTCGTGTGGAGAGCGGGTTGACGTCCTCGAGTCTGTTCTTCCCTCTCCTTCAATCGATGATGCGTGTGGGCGCTGTGGGAAACCGCGTTCTCTGCGGTTTCCAAGTCGCTGTGGGCGCGTTCTGTGCGTCCACAGCGACGGCAGCGTCCATCGCTCGCATCGCCACGTCTGGCGGGCGACGAAGCGATCTTCGTAGAGGATCGCAAACTGACGCATCGCGTTTTCCAATGGATCGCGCCCGCGCGCCCACTTCCGGGTGATATTCGGAGCGCCAGCCAGATCAGCTTCGTGGCGGCCTCGTCGGTGGGAAAGTGGCCGCGCGTTTTGATGATCTTCCGCAGTTGCGCGTGCACGCTTTCGAGCGCGTTGGTCGTGTAGATGATCCGGCGCACGTCCGGCGGGAACGCAAAGAACGGGATGACGTGGCGTCCAGGCACGACGCCAGGAGGCGACGACCGTCGGAAACTTGCGCCCCAGGGCCCTCGTGCAAACGCCTCCAGTGCGGCGCTGGCGGCCTCAGCGGTCGCCGCCGCATAGATCGGCCGGAGCGCCGCGGCCAGAGTCTCCGTTCCTTCCAATTCGCAAAGTCGAGGCTGTGTCGAATCAGAGTGCACGATGCAGGTCTGCAGCGTCGTCTCCGGAAAGACGGCCGCGAGCGCCCTCGCTCATGCCCTTGAGGCCATCCGTGACCGCGATGAGGATGTCTTCGCAGCCGCGCGTTTTGAGATCGCTGAAGACCTTCATCCAGAACTTCGCGCCTTCGGTCTGCTCGATCCACACCCCGAGGATGTCGCGGCTGCCGTCGGGCAGTACCGCCAGGGCCAAATAGATCGCTTTGCTGCGCACGGTGGCTTCGTCGCGGATCTTCACCCGCAGGGCGTCGAAGAAGATCACCGGATACATCGACTCGAGCGGCCGGCTTTGCCACGCGGTGACCTCGGCGACGATCCGCATCAGTCACCGTGCTGATCAGATCGGGTGACACCTCCACCCCGTACATGTCCGCGAGAAAGCCTTGAATCTCGCGCACGGTCATGCCCCGCGCGTAGAGCGCGAGCACCTTGTCGTCGAAGCCGGTGAAGCGCCGCTCGTGCTTCGCCAATCAGCCGCGGCTCGAACGTCCCGTCGCGATCGCGGGGCACCTCAATCGTGAGCGGGCCGTCGTCGGTCAGCACCGTCTTGCCGCCGGTCCCATTGCGATGATTGGTCGTGTCCTCAGGCTTCGTGCCGCCCGGCAGGATAGCCCAGGTGATGCGTCAGCTCGCCGCCCAACGCGCGCTCGATGATCGCTTTCTTGAAGCGACGGACCGCCGCGTCGAGCTTCCTCGGGCGAGCGGCGCCCTGGCGAACGAATGACGTCGAGAATCTCGGATGGAACAGGCGCTAATGGGCGCCTCAGGGCTCAGCGACTTCCGCTTGCGGCGCATGACACTCCTCATGCTATGCCCCACACCGAAATTCCGGACACCTCTCCGTCGCGCTCTCGTCGCCCCGCACGTTGCGGAGCGTCAGCTCCGGAGGCGCCGAGCACCCTACAGCCGAAAGCGTCAAGCACCCTGCAGCCGAAGGCACCGAGCACCCTACAGTCTTCTTGTCTCGCAGCACCTTAACCGAACGCGTTATTTATGCGTCGACGGCTTTGAACTCGCGGCCGCGCGTCTCTGGCCCCATCCAGACAAGGACCGACAGCAACATGCCGGAGCCGGCGATGCAGAGCGCCATGGCCGTCGACAGCGCCAGCCCGCGATCCTGCAGCAGGCCGACCAGCGTCGGCGTGAACGATCCGAACCCCGCGCCGACGTGATACGCGAAGCCGGCGCCGACGGCGCGGGCGATCGTCGGGAACCGTTCGGTGAGATAGGCCGGCACGATGCCGAAGTTGCCGGCGCCGAAGAAGCCCATCGCCAGCGCGCCGATCCACAGCAGCGTCGCATCGGTCGTGAACACGTAGAACGGGATGAACGCGATGCCGACGAGCGTGGGACAGGATGGCGCGCGCCGCGGCGGCCGAGCCGAGTTTCCGACAGGCGTCCGATCGCCAGCGCGCCGGCAATCGCGCCGACGTTGAACGCGAGCAGGAACGGCAGCGGCGACCGGGCCATCTTCTGGAGCAGCGTCGGATACCAGAACGTGATCGAGTGCATATGAACAGGAACGCGCCCATCATGATCGACGTGTGGATCGTCGTCGGCCAGGATCTCGCGCGAGAACAGGCGGCCGAGCGACACCGGATCGCGTTCGTGCGCGCGCACTGCAGGTGGCGCTGGCGCTCGAGCCACACCGGGCTCTCTTTGACGCCCTTCATGATGAACAGCACGATCAGCGCCGGCAGCACTGCCGATCCACAGCATCGCAGCGCCAGCCGAAATCAGGCGTCCGATTCACGAGCGGGTAGCCGAATTGATAGACCAGCGACGACAGGAGAAAGCCCATCGAGTAGCCGCTCTGCATCATTCCTGAAGCCGTGCCGCGCAAGCTTCGCCGGCCAGTGCTCGAGCGTCAGCGGCATGCCCGCGGCCCACACGCCGCCCATGCCGATGCCGAACAGCGCGCGGCACGCGAACAGCATGCCGTAGGTCGTCGAGAAGCCGCTGAGGAACGCGAACGCGGAGTACCACAGAATCGAAGAACATCAGCGGACCCTTGCGGCCCCAGCGATCCGCCGCTGTGCCGGCGCCGATCCCGCCCGCGACGCGGAACATCAGCGTGACCTGGCCGAGCAGTCCGGCGAGCGTCGCGTTGACGGCGAAGCTGCGCTGGACGTCGACGAGGAGGAACGTCAGGATCGTGTAGTCGAACCCGTCGGAGCGTCCATCCGAGGTACGAGCCGATGAACGCCATCCACTGCTCACGAGTGACCTCACGCCACCACGCGCCCGCCGGACGTTGATCGAGTGGTGCCCGCGGTTCCACCGAGACGTGAGCCATGCGAGTCCTATAGGGTTGGCTGCTGTGAGGTGGCGAGGTAGCGGGCGAGCCAGCTTTGAACTTCGCGATACCAGACGATCGCGTTCTGCGGCTTCAGGACGAAGTGCCCTTCGTCGGGAAAGATCACGAGCCGCGAGGGGACGCCCTGACGCTGCATCGCCGTGTAGAACTCGAGGCTCTGCGTGTATGGCACGCGATAATCCTGTTCGTCACGGCGATCACCAGCGTCGGCGTTTTGAACTTCCCGAAGTCCGCCGCGTACGTGCTCGGCGACCACTTCTGATAGGCGCTCGCATTGGTCCACGGCGTGCTGGCGAAATCGTGCTCGGGAAACCACAGCTCTTCGGTCGCGCCGTACATGCTCGTCAGGTCGTAGACGCCGGCATGCGAGATGAGCGCGCGGAATCGTCCGTTCGACTGCGAGGCGAGCCAGTCCACGAGGTAGCCGCCGTACGATCCGCCCGCCGCCGCGACCCGCTGGCGATCGGTGAACGGATACCGCGCCAGCACCGATTCCAATCCGTTCATCACGTCGGCGAACGCCTTGCCGCCCCAGTCGCTGGCGACCTCGTCGGTGAATTTCTGGCCGAAGCCGGTCGAGCCGCGGCGGTTGATGAAGACGATGACGTAGCCCGCCGCCGCGAGGGTCTGCGCGTTCCAGCGGTAGCTCCAGGCGTCGCTCCATTGCGTCTGCGGACCGCCGTGCAGCAGCAGGACGACCGGATACTTCTTCGCCGCATCGAATGCCGGCGGCCGCACGAGAAAGCCCTGCACATCGGTCCCGCCCGCGCCCTTGAACGTGAACGACTCCGGCTTCGCGAGGTCGAGCGGCGCGAGGATGGTCGCGGTGTGATGCGTGAGCGGCTTCGCCGTGCCGGCGGCCAGCGCGATCGAGAACAGCTCCGACGGCGCCGCCAGGCTGCTGCGCGAGACGACGAGCGTGTCGCGCACCAGATCGAACTCGCTGTCGAACGATCCGGGCGTGATCGGCTTCGGCGTGCCGCCGGCGGCCGGAATCATGAACACCGGCATCTCGCCGCGATCCTCGGCGTTGAAGTAGATCGACCGTCCGTCCGCCGACCAGCGCAGATCCTCGACGCTGCGATCGAATGCATCGGCGAGGCTCGTCGAGGTGCCGGTGGCGCGATCCAGGATCATCAGCCGCCACCGGTCGCTCTCGTAGCCGGGCTTCGCCTGCGCGCGATATGCGATCGTCCTGCCGTCGGGCGAATACGCCGGCGCGCCGTCGAATCCGGGATTGGTCGTCAGCTTGCGCGGCCGTCCTCCGGCGACCTCCACCTCGAACAGATCGCCGTTCGTGCTCGTCGCTTCGACGGGATCGGTGACGGCAGTGAAGCAGATCGTCCGGCTGTCGGGTGAGAACGCGATCGGATGCGGCCCTTCACGCTGAAACCGGCGGCACGTCGTAGTCGGCGCCGGGCAGCAGATCGCGCGCGACGCCGCCGCTCACCGGCACGATGAACGGATGGCTCCGCGTGCCGTCGCTCCATGACGACCAATGCCGATAGAGCAGCCGGTCGTAGATGCGCGCCTTGCTCGGATGCTCGTCGCGCGCCTTGCTCCGCGCTGCATTGCACGAGTCGTCCTGGCAATCAGGAAAGACGTTCGACGTGAACACGATCGACTGGCCGTCGGGTGCCCAGACGATGCCGTCGGCGTCGGTGGCGATCGTGGTGATCCGCTTCGCGCCGCCGTTGCCGTCGGCGTTCATGACGTACACCTGGGTGCTGCCGTCGCGCGGTCGAGATGAACGCGAGGCTCCTGCCGTCCGGTGACCAGCGCGCGCCGCCGTCGTGGCCGCCGGTCGTCAGCGCTCGCGTCTCGCCGGTGGCGAGCGTTGCCATCCAGACATCGCGCGCGCTGCGATTCGCCGTGAGATCGGGCACGGCGACCGTGTAGACGACGCGCGTGCCGTCAGGGGAGAGGCGCGGCTCCGAGATCCGCGGCAGCGACAGGAGATCCGTGACCGTCATCGGCCGTCCCGCGGCATGCGCAGAGCGAGCGGCGATCAGCGCGGCGATTGCCAAGAGGGCAGCGCGTGCACGACAGACCTTCGGCATGACGCGGCATCATATCCCGATATAGATCCGCCGCCGGTGCATCTCGCCGAGGACCACCGCCCACAGTGCGACGTACGCGATCGCGTAGCCGAGCGACGCCGCTTCCGCGCCGCAGCAGGGACGCAGCCACGAGGCGAACAGCGTCCGGTAGAGAAACCCCTTGATGGTGACGTGTTGCGGCGTCGACCAGCGCGTGAGCAGCGCGTCGAAGCCGACCGACAGGAAGTAGCCGACGAGCGGATTGCGGCCGAACGCGACGAAGGGACGCGACCACGCGCGCCAGCCGCGGACGTCGAGCAGCCAGTGACACACGGCAATGACCTGCGCGGCGAGACCGGCGGTGAACAGCGCGAACGAGCTGGTCCACAGGTTCTTGTTGATCGGAAGGACCTGGTGCCACGCGAGCGCGGCCACGGCCGCGGCAGCGCCGGCCGCGAACAGCACCAGCGGTGCGATGGCGCGCTGCCGGGGCCTGTAGCCAGTCGCCGGCGAAGACGCCGAACAGGGCGGTGGCGATCGCCGGGACGGTGCTGAGCAGTCCCTCCGGATCCCACGTCGGAGAGAGCATGTGGCGGCCGAACACGTGACGATCGACGAACGATCCGATGTTGCACTCGGCCGACAGCATCGGCCGCACGCAGCCGGTGCCGGCATCCACGTCAGCGCGGCCCAGTAGCCGAGGAGCGCGGCGATGGCGATCGCGACCTGGGTTCGCGTCGACGTTTGTTCGGTGATCCACGACACCGCGAGGATAGACGAACGCGATTCGCTGCAGGACGCCGGGAATGCGAAATGTCGCGAGCGACAGCGGCGCCGCCTCGATCGCGTTCAGCAGCAGGCCGAGGGCGAAGAGGATCGCGGCGCGGCGGATGACGTGGTGCCGCACCGACTGGCGTCCGCGGCGCCGCGCCAGCGCGAACGGAACCGCGGCACCCATCGCGAACAGCAGGAACGGGAACACGAGATCGGCGAGTGTCCACCCGTTCCACAACGCGTGCTCGAGCTGCGGATAGACGGCCTCCCACGTCCCCGGCGTGCTGACCAGGATCATCCCGGCGATTGTCAGCCCGCGAAACACGTCGAGCGACTCGAGTCGGGTCTGCGTCATCCGTTGCGAACGTCGTGGCGTCCGCCGGTTGGTCGGTCGCGTCCGGCTTCAGCCGGACCTAGTAACACAATTGATGCTTGAGCGGCAACACCACGCGAATCGTCGCCGGAGACGGCCGGGAGAATACTTCGTTGGTCCGGACGAAGCCGTCGAGGAACCACTTCATCGCGTGCTGCTGCGTCCGGTACTTCGCGAGCGCGGCGCGCTTGAACTGCATCGTCCTCCGGCGACAGCGGCACGCGAATCCAGCCCGACGCCCCGCCGCTCAATCCCGGCGGCGAGGGAAGCGCCGCGCGTTCGTCCTCGAACGGCCAGCTCTTGAAGTGCACGATGTAGTTCAGCACATCCGGCGCGTAGTCGGGCAGCACGCGCTGCACGTCGCCGAGCGCGTCGGCGAGGAGTACGCGGCCGCACAGTGATCCGGATGTTGATCTTCTTTACGCGGGTCGAGGATCAGCGTCGGCCGGTATTCGCCGATCAGGTGCGTGAGTTCCTGCGTCAGATCCTCGCCGCGGTATTCGGTTTCGGGCATCAGCGCTTCGTCGGCCGGCGGGCGATAGAGACGCGTATACGGCGATCTATAAGGATGTCGTCGTTCCGACCAGTAGCTGCGTGTCAGCCGATTGAGGCCTTGATCGGGAAAACTCAGGAACGTCGCGGCGTCGCTGTCGAGGCCGAGCGCCGCGAGCGCGGCGCGCGCTTCCTTCTGGCGCCGCCGACCGTAACCGCGAAAATCCTTCGGCTTGAGCGCGACGTTGCGCTCTTCCAGCCGAACGCCGTCGCGGTAGCCGTCGCCATTCGTGAAGAGTACACGACGCGCACCTGGCCGCCGGCTGCGTGAACCTGCTGCATCAACCCGCCCGCCGCCAGCACCTCATCGTCCGGGTGCGGGGCGACGACGAGCAATCGCGTGTCTGCCGAGATCGCGGGCGGTCGTGGCGCTGGAAGCGGCAGGGGCGCGCGGTGGGGAGATGGCGCGTCGCCGCGCTGTCCTCTGCCACGAGGACGAGTGCCGAGCAGGGTCAGGAGGCCTAGACGAAGGTCGAGCGCATCAGGTCAACCGTACAGCTGAGCAATCTTCATACCGGCCGAGTCCGACGTTGCCCGGTTCTCGAACTCGACGCGCGTATCAGGTCAAGGGGAGTGCTTCTTGCTCTATCGGCTGATGTGGATCGCGAAACGCGCGACAACCGGCTAAAAAGGCGATCCTCATCACCTTCGTGATTGCGGCCGCCAACATCCCGTTCATCGTCGTGTCCATCCGGCCGACGGTGTCGTCGGCGATCGCCGAGCAGCAGATGGCGCAACTGTGGCGTGAGCCCGACAACATCGCCACAGCCGACCTGTTCGCCGGACCCTGGCCGGACGACGCGCCCGACCCCATGCCACGTGCACGTTCGTCAAAGCGAAACTGCACGGCGCAAGCCCCGGCCTGACCGTGCGTGACGCGAAAGGCGTGGAGTGGAGCGTGAAAGCGGGAGACGAGGCGCCGGTGGAGGTGACCTTCTCGCGCGTGCTGTCGGCGATCGGGTATCGCCAGCCAGCGGCGTACTTCCTGCCGTCGTTCGCGCTGCAGCGCGACGGCGCCGTCGAACGCGGGCCGGCGGCGCGCTTCCGTCCGAAGCTCGAATCGATGCGCGAGGTGGGCGACTGGTCCTGGCAGCGGAATCCGTTCGTCGGGACCCGGCCGTATCAGGGTCTTCTCGTCGTGCTGATGATGTTCAACAGTTCCGACCTGAAGGACTCGAACAACAGCGTCTACGAGATGGTGCCGCCGCGCGACGCGCGCTGCGGTGGTATGTCGTCCGCGACGTCGGCAGCGCGCTCGGCGAGACCGCGAAGCTCGATGCCCGCGAGGGCAATCCCGATCTGTTCGATCGTCTCGGCTTCATCACGGGCGTCCGCAACGGCCTGGTGGAGTTCAACTATCACGGATGGCATCAGGAGCTGTTCACCAAACGGATCACGCCGGACGATGTGCGGTGGGCCTGTGAGCATCTGGCGAAGCTGTCCGACGCGCAGTGGCGGGACGCGTTTCGCGCCGGCGGATTCGATGCGGCCGTGGCCGATCGATTTATCAGCCGACTCAAGGCAAAGATCGAGGAAGGGATGAAGCTCTAAGTGTCGCTGTCGGCTCTCGGCTGTCAGCTCATCAGCCATGCTGAGAGCTGCCGTCGTCACTGCTTCGTCAACGTCAGGTTGGTGCTTGGCAGCTGCAGCGTGCAGTTGCTCGAGACGAGCGTCATCGGTCCGACCATCGTCGACACCGCCCGCTCGTCACCGTCATCGTGCCGCCGAGCTGTCCGGTGCACGTCGGCTGACTCGGAATGCCGCCCTGCGCGACCGCGATCGCGTACGTCAGCGACGATCCGGTCAGCGTCCCGGTGAGGGATCCGTTCAGCGAGCACGATGCCGTTCGCCAGGCCGACGAGGACGGGGGCCGGTGACGCTGGTCGCGTTCTGCGTCAGCGTCCAGGTCATGCGCGTCGGGACGGTTTGAATGAGTGATGTCGGTCGCCCATCGGCCGGTCACATCGAGCTGCGTGGGCGCGGTCAGGCGTCTTGGCTGTCGTCGCGGGCGATCGCGACGAGCGAGATCACGGCAGAGCAGTGCGAGCAGCCACACCATCGGCTTCGAACGCATGCCTGACGCGCTGCACGGTTCGTACCGTGGCAGGCACGCCCGCTCATCAGGAAGCGCGCAGCCTACGGCTTGGTCAGCGTGAGGCTCGTGTTCGGCAGCTGAATCGTACAGTTGCTCCCGATGACGGACATCGGGCCCACCATCCTGGACACCGTGACGGTCATCGTCCCGCCAAGCTGGCCCGTGCACGACGGCTGGTTTGGAACGCCGCCGGGACTGACCGTGATGGTGTACGGAAAGGTTGTTCCTGCCAACGCTACCGGTGAGGAACCCGTTGAAGAGGACCGTTCCGCTGGGCAGGCCGATCAGCACCGGACCGGTGACGTTGCTGGTAGCCGTGTTCTGGGTCAGCGTCCAGGTCATGCGGGCCGGAAATCCCTTGAACGGTGAGGTCCGTGGCCCAGCGGCCCGTCAGATCGATCTGGTTCTGCGCTCAGCGCCAGCGGCGTCGACTTCGACTCGAAGCTGCAGGCACCCGCGAGGATCGACGCAGTGACGCACGCCGCGAGCAGCGCCGCTGTTCGTCTCGCACTCATGACGGCTCATCATAGTACGAATTCGCACCTGTGGTAACGTGGTCCTTTCACGAAAGGCAAGAGGAGGGCTCGGAATGAGACAGGCGTGGGGAGTGCTTGGACGGCTGTCGCTCGCGGTTGCCGCGTGCGGCGCTGTTCGCGAGTCCCGCCCCGGCCCAGACCACGCCCGCGGCGCGGAGGTGCCGCGGAGTTGAAGGTCGGGGATGAGGCGCCGGACTTCACGCTTCCGGCCACGGACGGCAAGACCTACACCCTCAGCAAGGATCTGCAAGGGACACTGGGTCGTGCTGGCGTGGTTCCCGAAAGCGTTCACCGCCGGTTGAACGGCGGAATGCAACTCGCTCCGTGAGAGCGGGGGACTGATCAGGAAGTTCGACACCGCCTACTTCATGATCAGCGTCGACACGCTGGCCGACAACAAGGCGTTCGCCGAAAAAGAGCACGCGGACTTCCCGATGCTCGCCAATCCGGACAAGACCGTCGCGATGTGACAATGCGGGTGATCGCGCCCGATGCGCCGCCCGAACGCGCAGTTCGCGCGCCGCTGGACGCTCTACATCGATCCCGCCGGCAAGATCGCGGCGATCGACAAGGCCGTCAAGCCCGCCTCGTCTGGGCAGGACATCGTCACGCACCTCCAGGAGCTCAAGATTCCAGAGCGGAAGTAAGTCGCGCGCGCCGGGCTGCGATCGTAAAGATCGTGGCCCGGACACGCCATGCCTGTTCACATCCGTATTGACAAATAAATTTGTCAATGGTGGAATGTGCGGGCCGTGCACGACCTCCACGTCATCGACGATCCCGCCGCCGCCGCCGCCGCGCTCGGCCCGGTGCGAAGCCGCCTGCTGTCGGAGCTCACCGAACCCGCCTCGGCGGCGGCGCTCGGCTGCGCGGCTCGGGCTCCGCGCGTCAGAAGGATCAACTACCACCTGCGCGCCCTCGAAGCGCACGGCTTGATCAGAGTTGCGGAAACGCGGCAATGGGGCGGACTGACGGAGCGGCTGCTGGTGCGATCCGCCGCGTCGTACGTCGTCTCGCAGACCGCGCTCGGTCCCGGCGCGACGCACCCGACGCACGAGGTCGATCGCCTGTCCGCCAGCTATCTCGTCGCGCTCGGCGCCCGCATCGTCCGCGAGGTCGGCGATCTGCTCAGGCGCGCCAAGGCCGCCAACAAGCGGCTGGCGACGCTCGCCATCGACACCGAGATCCGCTTCCCGGTCCGCCGCCGATCGCGCGGCGTTCACCCGCGACCTTACCGACGCGGTCGCGCAACTCGCGTCGCGCTATCACGACGAGTCCGCCACTGCCGGCCGCGCGCATCGCACTGGTCGTCGTCGCGCACCCGCTGCCCACCAGAATCGACCACGAAGGAGAAAGCATGACCGTCAAGAAGGATGCATCGGGAAGCCGATCGATCGAGGTCCAGACCCTGGTGCCTGGCACCCCCGAAGAAGTGTGGCAGGCGATTGCGACCGGGCCCGGCATCTCGGCGTGGTTCGTCCCGACCGAGTTCAGAGAGCGCGACGGCGTCCCCGTCACGCTGACGATGCACTTCGGCCCGGGGATGGACGATGTCGCGCGTGTGACCGCGTGGGATCCGCCGCGCCGCTGGGTGGCGGAAAGCGACGGGCTCGGTCCGAAGAGCGCCGACGCTCGGGACGGGATGGATCGTCGAAGCGCGCTCGGGTGGCAAGTGCCTCGTCCGCGTCGTTCAGAGCCTCTTCAGCGACACCGACGATTGGGACGGCCATCTCGAGAGCATGGAAGGCGGCTGGTCCACCTTCTTCCGCATTCTCAATCTCTATCTCGCCCACTTTCGCGGTCAGCGCGCGACGACGTTCCGCGTGATGAGTATCGTCGAGGGGCTGGCGTCGAACGCGTGGGACACGCTGACCGGTCCGCTCGACGTGGCCGGCGCCGTTCCGGGGCGACCGATGGACGTCGAGCGGCGACCTGCGCCTGTCCGGTTTCGTCGAGCCGCACGGGCCGGGCGTGCCCGAGCACACGCTGCTGCTCTGCATCGACGAGCCGGCACCCGGGATCGTCTCGGTGTTCGCGCACTCGGACGGCAAGCAGATTTACGCCGGAATGGATTTCCCGTATACGGCGACGAGGGCGCCGCAGCTGCCACGCGTCCAGCCGCAGTGGCAGGAGTGGCTCAACACGCGCTTCCTCGGCGGTCAGTTGCCGGGCGCGTAGCCGTATGCAGTTCGGCGGAACGCATCTCACCAACCCGGCCCGCCACGAAACCACGGAACCACGAAACCGCGAAACCACGAAAGAGAAATTATGTTTGATGGCATTTGTGCATGACGTCTCAGTGTCAGGGCTCGCACGCTGCGTGGCGCCTGACAGCCGCCGCAACGCACCGCGATCCCGCATCTCCCACCGACTCATCACGTTAGTCCGCGGCTCCGGTTGCTCCTGTCGTTCCCGACAACAGGGGAGACGAGTCTTGGCAGAACGGGACGCGCCGCTCGGACAGCACTCACCGCCGCCGCACTGATCTTCATCGAAACGCTCACCGCCGATAAGCGCGGACGCACGCTGACGCCGCTGCGCCGGTGGCGACGACCACGACGACGGCCGCGGCATCTGCGGCGATCGGCGGCGACCGTCATCCGGACGCAGCGGCGTCGTCTGGTCGTCAGCATTCCCGATCGGGAGGCCTCGCGGTGATCGAGAACGACGCGGTCGTGACGGTGTATCCCATCGTTACCGCCGGCGCGGCGCACGCGCCGAGTCCGGTCGGGACGTTCACGATCGTGAACCGCGTGACGAATCCCACCTTACTACAAGAAGCGCGGCAAGACGGTCGCGCCGAGCGCCGCGAATCCGGTGGGGACGCGGTGGATCGGTCTCAGCCAGAAGGGCTACGGCTTTTTCACGGCACCAATCAGGCCGAAGTCGATCGGCCTCGCCAAAGTCGCGCGGCCGCATCCGTCTTCGCAACCAGGACGTCGAGCGTCTCTTCGAACGCGTTCGCAGCGGCGACGTCGTGAGAACTGCACAGGCGAGCCGGCCACTCGAGTTCGCGGGAAGTGGGATTCAAGTGGTGCCGGGTGGTGAGTGCGGCGATCGCCGGTGCTGGCATTTTGCTGCGGACGTGGCACTCCACGGCCGCGAGTCGATGATCGCAATGGCTGCTCGCGTCCTCGTCTTCACGCTGATCCTCGCGCCGGCCGGCGCGCAGCCGCCATCGCCCTACCAGGAGATCGCGACCGAGCTGGCGGTGAAAATTGCGGCGCTCCTGCCCGCCGGCCGAGCGCGCGGCGGCGCTCACGCTGGTCGCGATCGACGGCGCCGATCAACCAGACCTCCGCCAGTTGCAGACCGACATGACGCGCGCTGGCCGCGCGCGGCATGCGTATCTCGAGAATCCCGGCGGCGGGGTGATCGTCAGCGTGCGCGTCAGCTGCGCCGACAACCTGCGGGAGCGCGCGTGCGTTGCCGACATTCAGCGCGGCGCGCGACGCGTCGGGCGGTCCGCCGTGACGCGGCCGCTCGACGCACGCGCCGAGCGGCCGGCGATGGTGTCTCTCGACGTGCAGCCGCTCTTCAGCCAGCGTGCGCCGGATCCTCCGATGCGGTCGTCTCCGGCGATCGCCTCGTCGTCCTCGATCCGGCAGCGGTGACGCGCTATCAGCGCAGCGACGCCGGCTGGCAGCGCGTCGACCGCGCAGCCGCTCGCCGTCACGCGCGTATGGCCGCGCGACGTCCGCGGCCGCGTGCGCATCGACGGCGCGCGCCTGCGACGTCTTCCTGCCGGGCGTGACCTGTCGCAGCGGCGGCGACGGCACGCGGCTCGCGTGCAGCGACGACCGCCAGCCGTGGCCGATCGGCATCGACCAACACCGGCGTCGAAGCCAACCGCAGCTACTTCTACACGCCGGAGGGGTCGCGTTCTTTTCCGCGGCGCCGCTCGGCGGCGATGCCAACGCGCGCTGGCTCGTGGTCGGTCCGACCGGCGCGCTGCTCTTTCTCGACGAGAACCGGCGATCGGTCGCGACGATCGCGTCGGGCGACGACGTGGCGGCGCTTGAACGCGCCGTGCGCGGGCCCGGTGGTGCTGGTTGCCTCGTCCGGCCGCGGCGATCGACCCGATACGCTGCGCCTCTTCCACGTGCAGCGTCACGTCAACTCATTCCGGCTGCGGCGCCCGCATCGAACTGCCGGGCCGGTTCATGGCGCTGTGGGCGGCGCCCGGCGCCTCGGTCGCGACTGCGGTCGCGCAGGACGCCGGCGCCGAACGATATGACGCGTTCCAGATTCGCCTCGCTTGCGATCGCTAGCGCGATCGCCCTGCCGGCTGCGATCCACGCCGCGCGGCCTGCACTGCGGCGGCACGCTGCGGATCGAGATGGTCGGCGTGATTCGAGACCTTCGATCCGGCCGCCACGCCGGGGACGGCGCCGAAGCGGCGGCGCGGACGCGCGTGCTGCCGCTGGTGTTCGAATCGCTGGTCGCCGCGGATCCATCCGGCGGCGTGCGTCCGCTTCTCGCGGCGTCGTGGGAACGCGACGCCGCGGGCCAGCGCTGGCGTTTCCACCTGCGCAGCGGCGTGATGCTTCACGACGGCTCGCATCTGCAGCCGGCGCAGGTCGCCGCGGCGCTGCGCGCTCGTGAGCGTCCGTGGAAGATCGGCGTCGACAGCGATGCCGTGACGATCGATCTCGATCGAGCGCAGCCGGACCTGCCCTGGGATCTCGCCGACACGCGCTACGGCATCGCAATCCGGACGGCGAGCGGGGATCTCGTCGGCAGTGGACCGTTCCGGCTCGAGCCGGCCGATCCGCGGCGCGTGTCGTGCTGCGCGCGCACGAGGACTATTGGGCCGGCCGGCCGTTCGTCGATGCGGTAGAGATCGCCGAAGGCCGTCCGTTTGGCGATCAGCTCGCATCGCTCGAGCTCGGCCGCGCCGATGTCGTCGCCGTCCGTCCGACCGATCTGCGCCGGCTGGTGCAGCGCGGGCTGCGATCGACGAGCTCGCGGCCGCTCGAAGTGTTCGCGCTCGTCTTCGAGCCGCATCGCGCGGCGGCAGACGACGGGCCCGGTACGGCGGTGCGGTCGCGGCGTCGATCGATCGCGCGACGCTGTCGAGCGTGCTGTTGCAGCGGCAGGCGGAGCCCGCTGCCGCCTTGCTGCCTTCGTGGCTGAGCGGCTACCGCCGATGTTCCAGGCGGCGCCGGCGCCCCTCGCCGCTCGGCGACCGCGGTCGCCGCGCTGCCGCTTCGAGCAACGGCGGCTGGCGCTCCGCGTCGATCCGGGCGATCCGGTTGCGCAGGCGATCGCGGAGCGCGTTGCCGTCGACGCGCGAGGCGGGGCATCATGATCAAGCTGCAGACGCCGGTCGGCCCTCGCCCGCGCGTCCCGACGTCCGGCTCGTGCGGGGATCGCGTTCGACGCGACCACGCCGGATCGCGCGCTGGCCGCGATCGCTGACCGTGCTCGGCGCGCGACGACCGCGCTCGCGACGACCGAGGCAGCGCCGGCGGCGACGCACCCATCGAGACGGTCTACCGCGTCGAGCGCGCGCTGGTCGAGCGCGACGTCATCGTGCCCGTCGTCCACCTGCCGATCGTCTACGGTCTCGGCGACCGGGTGGAATCGTGGAACGGCCCGATTGTCTCGCCGACCGGCGCGCGTGGAACCTCGCCGACGTGTGGCTGCGCAGCGGCTGATCGCCGACAAGGCCGAGCGACCCGATCGCGCGATCCACGATGACGCTGCGCACGCGCCTCTTTCGCTGGTCAGCGCGGCGGTGGCCGTCACGGTGGTGCTCGTCACGATCGCGGTGGCGGCGAGCGCGCTAATGCCTTCGCGGCGGTCGAGCGCAGCCCTCACCGCCGCCCTGGTCGCGCAGTTCCGCCGCGAGTTCACGAGCGAAGCGGACCAGGTGGCCGCGCGCGCGTCGAACGTCTCGCGTCGAGTGACGCCGTGCTCCGCACCGCCGGCGACATCGCGCGGTCGCGCGCGCGCGCCGACCGCGGCGCCTTACGTCGACCCCGAGGCTTCGTCGATCGCCGCCGCGCAGGGTTGGGACGTGCTCGATCTCGTCGCCGAGGACGGAACGATCGTCTCGTCGGCGCAGTGGCCGGCCAGGTTCGGTTATCGCCATCCGTGGGCGACCGCGTCGGCGAACGCCGGTCGCGGCGCGTTCCTCCCAGGGGCGATCGAGCCGCCGCACGAGACCGCGCTTGGACTGGTGGCGGTCCGCAAGGCTGCCACACGTGACGGCGACGCGCTCGTCGCCGGGCGGCCGGCGGCTCGACGAGTCGTTTCTGCAGTCGACTCGTCCTGCCGGCCGGCACGCGCCCAGCGCTGCTCTACCGAAGAGCGTCGAGAGCCGGAAGTCTCGCGGCAGCAGCCGATCGATGCGTCGGGTCAGGTCGCGCACAGGCTGCGCCGCTCGCCAGGCCGCTGGACTCGCGCGCGTGCGGCAGAGCGGCCGGGCGAGGCGACGGACACGATCAGAGTGGCCCGACGGCGCCGAGCGCGTCGACGCGATTCCGCGCTCGCCGGTGCCGCGACGGCGCCGTGCTCGGTGTGCCTCCTCATCGGCGCAGCTCCGGGCCGCGAGCTCGCGGCCCTCGTGATCGACGCATCCGCCGGAGCGGGCGCCGCGTTCGGCGCGCTTCGGTCTCGCGATCGGCTTCGTTCTCAGCCCTGCGCCGTCGCCGCGCGCGTGACCCGTCCGGTCCGAGCAGCTGGCCGAGACGAGCCGCAGCGTCGCGAGCGGCGACTGGGACCGTCAGGGTCGGCGACGTTCAGCAATACGTAACTGAACGAAGTACAA